>ERZ808252.833-NODE-833-length-26569-cov-4.648110_pt1 | contig 26569 bp, 27 predicted proteins | sample MGYA00521242_ERZ808252 | MGnify/ENA primary metagenome ERZ808252 (study PRJEB31516, sample SAMN03275581) | gut metagenome | biome: mammalia-associated habitat; material: feces | host: Papio cynocephalus | place: Kenya | collected 2012-08-07 ...
TGAGCCCTCAAAAAATTATTCTATCTTTTTCGCACAAAATACTTGACATTTGCGCAAAAACTGAAAAAACAGGCCTTTTCTCCGGTTTTCGACCGGAAAAGCGCCGGACAGAGGCTCCCGTCCGGCGCTTTGCGCGCATTTTTATTTCACGGCCACCCGGTGGAAGGTCTTTTTGCCCTTCCGCAGGATCAGATCGCCCTGCTTCAGCTCGTCCGGCGAAAAGACCCGGTCGATGGAGGCCACTTTTTCGTCGCCGGCCAGGATGCCGCCCTGCTGCACCAGCCGGCGTCCCTCGCCCTTGGAGGGGGCCAGACCGCACTTCACCAGCAGGTCCAGAATGGCGATGCCTTCGCCGATCTCCTCCGGAGAAAGCTCTGTGGTGGGCATATCGGCGGAGACGCCGCCGCCGACAAACAGCGCCTTTGCCGCGGTCTCGGCCTTTTGGGCCTTCTCCTCGCCATGGACCATCCGGGTCAGCTCAAAGGCCAGGATCTCCTTGGCGCGGTTCAGCTGGCTGCCCTCCCAATGATCCATCTCATCGATCTGCTCCAGCGGCAGGAAGGTGAGCATCCGGATGCACTTAAGCACATCGGCGTCGCCCACGTTGCGCCAGTACTGGTAAAACTCGAAGGGCGAGGTCTTGTTGGGATCCAGCCAGACGGCGTTGCCGGCGGTCTTTCCCATCTTATGGCCCTGAGAATCGGTGAGCAGGGTGATGGTCATGGCGTGGGCGTCCTTGCCCAGCTTGCGGCGGATCAGCTCGGTGCCGCCCAGCATATTGCTCCACTGATCGTCGCCGCCGAACTGCATATTGCAGCCGCAGTGCTGGAACATGAAGTAGAAGTCGTAGGACTGCATGATCATGTAATTGAACTCCAGGAAGGAAAGGCCCTTCTCCATCCGCTGCTCATAGCACTTGGCCCGAAGCATATTGTTGACGCTGAAGCAGGCGCCGACCTCCCGCAGAAGCTCCACATAATTGAGCTTCAGCAGCCAGTCCGCGTTGTTGAGCATGATGGCCTTGCCCTCGCCGAACTCGATGAAGCGCTCCATCTGGCGCTTGAAGCAGGCGGCATTGTGGTCGATGTCCTCCTTGGTGAGCATCTTGCGCATATCCGTGCGGCCGGAGGGGTCGCCGATCATGGTGGTGCCGCCGCCGATGAGGGCGATGGGCTTGTTGCCTGCCATCTGCAGGCGCTTCATCAGCGTCAGCGCCATGAAATGGCCGGCGGTCAGGCTGTCTGCGGTGCAGTCAAAGCCGATGTAGAAGGTGGCCTTGCCTGCGTTGATCATGGTGCGGATCTCTTCCTCGTTGGTCACCTGGGCGATGAGCCCACGGGCGACCAGTTCTTCATAAAGCTGCATTTCTGGTTCTCCTCTTTCGTCTTATTTAAAGCTTAATTTATTTCCTTTGTCAGGGGTTCCGGCGTCAGCACAGTCACGCCGGCGGGCGTCTGCGCATCCAGCAGCAGACTGCTGCCCCCGAAGCGCACGGCGGAAAACTGCCCCGTAAATTCCTCCAGCCGGCTGAGCTGCGCAAAGCCGGCGCGCTCCGTCCGATAGTGCATGGGAATGGTGATCCGCGGCTCCAGTTGCTCTACGACCTGCTTTGCCTGGCGGCTGTCGATGGTATAATAGCCGCCCACCGGGATCAGAAGACAGTCTGCCCTGGCCAGCGTCCGGGCCTCCTGCTCCGTCAGCAGCCGGCCCAGGTCGCCCAGATGGACCACCCGCAGGCTTGAAAACTGAAAGCAACGGACGATGTTCATGCCCCGCAGGCGGCCGTCCTGATCGTCGTGGGGGACCTGCAGCTCCGTCACCGTATAGGGCGGCTCCTGCCCCCTGCCGGTAAGCGTCACGGCAGGGAGATAATTATGGTCGTCGTGCTGATGGCTGCAGAATACCGCCTCCGCCTCCACCCGCAGGGGCGGAAGGCCGGGGATCATGCCATCGCGGTAAGGATCCAGCACCGTGCGATAGCCCTCCGCCTCCAGACAGAAGCAGGCGTGGCCCAGATAGGTCAGCTTGACTGCGCTCATGTTCTCTCCTCCTGTTGTTCAAGATGAAAAAAGCCCTCCGCCCCAGCTATGGGACAGAGGGCGTCTTGCTGATGCAAACGCGGTACCACCTCTGATTCGCCGCTCCTTTCGAAGCGGCCTCAACCCGTGCCAACACACGGCCGCGCGATAACGGGCGCACCCGGAACGCGCCTACTGGGCAACTCTGCCGTTCGGGCGTCAGCTCCGCAGGGTATTGGGCGGGCCTTCCTCTCCTCTTCCCACCGGCCAGAGGCTCTCTGCGCAGGCTTTGGCTCGCTTACTCTTCCGCATCATCGCTGTGGACTCAGTATATCCAAACTTTTTGCAAATGTCAACCGCTTTTTTCAGTTTTCCAAAAGCGCCTTATTCTCCCATCAGCTCCAGCGCCGCCTTGGCCGCCGCCTGCTCCGCCATCTTTTTGCTGTGGCCGCTGCCCTGGGCGATCACATTGGAATTGATCAGCACCTCCATGACGAACAGCTTGTCATGGTCCGGGCCGCTCTCGCTCTTGAGCCGGTAGGAAAGGACCTCCTCGTGGTTCTTCTGGACGATCTCCTGCAGGGTGGTCTTATAGTCCAGCGTGGCGTGGCTGCGGATGACGCTCTCCGACTTCTGCCGGATGAACGCCAGGATAAAGGCCTCCGCCGCGTCGAAGCCGCCGTCCAGATAGACTGCCGCCAGCACCGCCTCCACGGCGTCTGCCAAAACAGAGGGGCGCTTGCTGCCGCCGCCGGCCTTTTCCCCCCGGCCCAGCAAGAGCCGCTGGCCCAGCCCGATCTGGCAGGCAAACTCATACAGCGAGCTCTCGCAGACCACTGCTGCCCGCAGCTTGGTCAGCTCGCCCTCCGGCAGGTTTTTGTATTCGGAATAGATATACCGGGCGCAGATCAGCCCCAAAACGCTGTCGCCCAGAAATTCCAGCCGCTCGTTGCTGCGGACGCCCCTGTCCCGGTTCTCGTTGGCGTAGGAGCTGTGGGTCAGGGCGTTCTGCAGCAGGGCGGGATCATGGAAGGTATAATCAAAATGTGGAAACTCAGACATAGCTTCCCCCTTCTCCGCGGCCCCCGTTCAGACAGCGGCCGCGGCAAATAACAGCAAAAAAGGCCCCGCTTGCGCAGGGCGCGCCGAAGCGCTTACAGACGGTCGGAAATATAGCCCACGACATCGCCAACGGTCTTCAGAGACTCCAGCGCAGTCTCCTCCACCTCGCCCACATCGAAGGTCTCTTCCACGGCCATCATCAGCTCCATGATATCAATGGAATCCGCATCCAGATCCTCCACAAAGTTGGTATCCATGGTGATATCATCCTCGCTGATGCTGAACTGATCGGCCATCAGCTTTCTCAATTTTTCAAATACCATAAAGCAAATCCTCCTTAGCATCGGCTTCATTCGTGCAGATTATAGCAGAGCTATTCCCGCTTGTAAAGCCGTTTCAGGGATTTTTTTCTTCTTTTTCCGCTCCGGAGGAAAGCTGCGCGAGGCTCTCCTCCACCTGGCTGATAAAGCCGCAGTGGGAAAAGAGGATCGTCTGCTCAAAGGCCGCGCAGAAGGCCCGGGCGTCGGAGGAGCCGTGGGCCTTGATCACCGGCTTGGAGATGCCGAACAGCGGCGCGCCGCCCACAGACTTATAATCCAGCTTGCTCCGGAGCCGCTTCAGGCCGGGCTTCAGCACCAGCGCAGCCAGCTTGGACAGGCCGTTTGCATAGAAAATATCCTTCAGCTCCCCCAGCAAAAAGCCCGCCGTCCCCTCCACGGTCTTTAGCAGCACGTTGCCGGTAAAGCCGTCGCACACCAAAACCTCGGCGCTGCCGGAGAAAACGTCCCGCCCCTCCAGGTTGCCCACAAAGCAGATACGGCCCTCCTCGTGGGCCTGCCGCAGCAGGCGGTAGGTCTCCTGCCGCAGAGGATCGCCCTTGCCCTCCTCGGCGCCGTTGTTCATCAGCGCCACCCGGGGCCGCTCCACGCCCTGCTGGCATTTCATATAAAGATAGCCCATCAGGGCAAATTGCACCAGATATTCCGGCGTACACTCCGCATTTGCGCCGCAATCCATCAAAATGGCCTTGCCGCCGTTCTGCTGGGGCACCAGCGTCCCCAGCGCCGCCCGCCGGACGCCCTTGATGCGCTTGGTCACCAGCGTTGCCCCGGTGAGCAGCGCGCCGGTAGAGCCGGCGGAGATCATGGCATCGGCCTGCCCCTCCGCCAGCATCCGAAGGCCAACGCTCATGCTGGAATCCTTTTTCTGCCGGACGGCCGTGGAGGGCTTGTCCTCCATGGTGACGACCTCCGTGGTGGGGACGATGGTGATATGCCCCGCGCCCCGGCCCTGCAGCAGCGCATTGAGCCTGGTCCCATCGCCCGTAAGGATAATGTCGCAGCCATAGCGCTCCGCCGCCAGAATGGCGCCCTCCATCGGGGCCTGCGGCGCGTTGTCGCCGCCCATGGCGTCTAAAATGATCTTCATGCCTGTCTCTCCTCCTCGATTTGCGGACGCAGCGTCTCCAGCGTCTCCAGCGCACGGGCGGAGACAGCGGCATAGCGCTCCTGCTTGCCGCGGATGCGCACCTCCAGCGGCGTGATGATGCCGAAATTGATGTTCATGGGGTCAAAGCGCTGCTCCGGATTTTCGCTGATGTGCAGCGAAAGCGCGCCTATGGCCGTTTCCCGGGGGAAGGTCACGGGAGCCAGCCCCTGCAGCTGCCGGGCCAGATTCAGTCCGCAGCAAAGGCCCGAGGCCGTGCTCTCGATATAGCCCTCCACGCCGGTGATCTGCCCGGCGAAGAAAAGCTCCTCCCGGCCGATGACCCGGTAATAGCGGTCCAGCCGGCCCGGAGAACGGAGAAAGCTGTTGCGATGCATGGAGCCGTAGCGGAAATATTCCGCCCGGCGCAGGGCGGGGATCATGCCGAAGACCCGCTTCTGCTCCGGATGCATCAGATGGGTCTGAAAGCCCACGATATTAAAGGCGGTCTTTTCCGCGTTGTCCGCCCGCAGCTGCACCACTGCATAGGGCCGCGCCCCGGTGCGGGGATCCTTCAGTCCCACAGGCTTCATGGGGCCGTAGCGCAGGGTGTCCTCCCCCCGGCGGGCCATGACCTCCACCGGCATACAGCCCTCAAAGACGGCCTTGTCCTCAAAGCCGTGGACCGGGGCCTCCTTCGCCGTCTTCAGCTGCTCCACAAAGGCCAGATATTCCTCCCGGTCCATGGGGCAGTTGATGTAGTCGGCCGTTCCCTTATCATAGCGGGAGGCGAAATAGGCGTGGTCCATGTCGATGCTGTCGAAGCTGACGATGGGGGCCGCCGCGTCGTAAAAATGCAGCGGCTCGCCGCCGAAGAGCGCGTCGATGCTTTCCGCCAGACGGCCGTCGGTAAGGGGGCCGGTGGCGATGATGCAGGGACCCGCGGGGATCTCATCCACCCGGCCCGGCAGGACGGTGATGTTGGGATGGCTGCGGATCCTGCGGGTGATATAGGCGGAAAAGGCCTCCCGGTCTACCGCCAGCGCACCGCCGGCAGGGACGCGCGTTGCGTCTGCCGCCTCCAGGATCAGGCTGCCGCAGCGGCGCAGCTCCTCCTTGAGCAGGCCCGGCGCAGTGGAAAGGCCCGCGCCCCGGAGAGAGTTGGAGCACACCAGCTCCGCAAAATCCGCCGAATGATGGGCGGGCGTCTGTTCCTGGGGCTTCATCTCCCGGAGCGTCACCGAAACGCCCCGGCAGGCCAGCTGCCAGGCGGCCTCACAGCCTGCCAGGCCCGCGCCTACGACAACGGCCCCGCTCATTCTGCCGCCTCCGTTTTCTTCCTCCTGGCGGTCCTCTTGGCGGGCGCTTCGCCCTCCGCCGGCTTCTTCGCGGCAGGCTTTTTCGCGGCGGTCTTCTTTGTCGCCGGTTTTTTCGCCGCCGTCTTTTTTGCCGCCGTCTTTTTTGCCGCCGTCTTTGCAGGCTCCGCCGGCGCTTCTGCGGGCTCCGCCTTCCTGCGGGAGCGAGTCTTCTTCGGCTCCTCTCCCTCCGCGGCCTTTTTGCGGGTGGCCATCTGCTCCGACCAGCCGCAGCCCGGCTTGTGGCAGAGATAACGCTTATCGTCCTTGGTATAGTGCTTGAACACTGTTCCGCCGCACTGGGGGCAGACCTTCTTGGTGGGCGAATCCCAGGTCATGAAATCGCAGCTGGGGTTGTGCTCGCAGCCGTAGTAATAAAAGCCGCTCTTGGATTTTTTCTTCAGCAGCCGTGCGCCGCACTTGGGGCAGGGCACGCCGGTGTCCTGGGTGATGGGCTTGGTGTTTTTACACTCCGGATAGCCCGGGCAGGCCAGAAATTTGCCGAAGCGGCCGTTTTTGATGACCATTCTACGGCCGCAGAGCTCGCAGATCTCGTCGGATTCCTCGTCGGGGACCTTGATGCGCTTTTTGTCCAGATCGATCTCCGCCTGCTGCAGCTCCGCAGAAAATTCTGCATAAAACTTCCGCAGGATCTCCCGGTAATCCACCTTGCCGGATTCCACCTCGTCCAGCTGGGCCTCCATGGAGGAGGTGAACTGGACATCCACGATATCCTGAAACTTGTCGATCATCAGGTCGGTGACGGCTTCGCCCAGATTGGTGGGCCGCAGGGCCCGGCCCTCCTTGGCCACATATTCCCGGTCCAGAATGACGGAAATCGTGGGCGCATAGGTGGAGGGGCGTCCCACGCCCTTTTCCTCCATAGCCTTGATCAGAGAGGCCTCGGTGTAGCGGGCGGGAGGCTGGGTAAAGTGCTGCTTCGGGTCTGCCGAGCGGTATTCCGGCGTGTCGCCGGGCTGCAGGCCGGGCAGCGGAGAGGCGTCGCCCTCCTTCTGCTCGTCAGTGCCCTCCTCATACAGGGCCAGAAAGCCCGGGAAGGCCACGCTCTGGCCGGTGGCCCGGAACAGATAGCCGCCGCAGCCGATGTCTGCCGAGACGGTATCCAAAATGGCATCGCTCATCTGGCAGGCGATAAAGCGCTCCCAGATCAGTTTATACAGGCGGTACTGATCCGCCGTCAGGCTCCGGCGGACGCTCTCCGGCTCCAGAGCGGGATTGGCGGGACGGATGGCCTCGTGAGCGTCCTGGGCCGTTTTTTTCTGGGGGAAGACCCGGGTCCTGGCGGGCTGATATTCCGCGCCGTAGCGTCCGGCGATATAGGTCCGGGCTGCGGCGGAGGCCTCTGCCGCGATGCGCAGAGAGTCGGTACGCATATAGGTGATGAGACCGGTGTGGCCCTGGCCCTCCAGATCTACGCCCTCATAAAGCTCCTGCGCCACCGCCATAGTGCGCTTGGCCGTCATGCCCAGCTTGCGGGAGGCCTCCTGCTGGAGGGTGGAGGTGGTGAAGGGCGGCGCGGGCTGGCGCTTTTTCCGGGCGTTTTTCACGGTCTTCACCTGATAGGGCTGGCCGTCGATGGCGGAAAGCACCGTTTGAACGCTCTGCTCGTCGGGCAGCTCCTGCTTGCCCGCCTCCGTGCCGAAGAAATGGGCGGTAAAATCCCGGGCGTTCTGCCGGAGCACCACGTCGATGCTCCAATATTCCACCGGCTGAAAGGCGCGGATCTCCCGTTCCCGATCCACCACCATGCGGGTGACCACGCTCTGGACGCGGCCGGCGGAAAGACCCGTGCGGACCTTGCGCCACAGGAAGGGCGAGAGCTTATAGCCCACGATGCGATCCAGAATGCGTCGGGCCTGCTGGGCGTCCACCAGGTCCATGTCGATGTCGCGTGGGTGCTGGATGGCGTCGGTAACAGCGGTGCGGGTGATCTCGTTGAAGGTGACCCGCTGGCTCTTTTCCGGCGCCAGCTCCAGAAGCTGCTGCAGGTGCCAGGAGATGGCCTCGCCCTCCCGATCTGGGTCGGTGGCGAGATAGACGAAATCCGCCTCCTGCGATGCAGTCTTCAGGTCATGAATGATCTTATCCTTACCCTCGATGGGGATATAGGTGGCCTTGAAATCATGCTCCACGTCCACGCCCAACTCTTTTTTGGGCAGGTCGCGAAGATGCCCCATGGAGGCCTTGACCTGAAAGCCGCTGCCCAGGTAGCGGGTGATGGTCTTGGCCTTGGCGGGGGATTCCACAATGAGAAGCTTTGCCATGTATTTCCTCCATTTCACCGAAACGGTCGTTTTCAGATTTTTTCATAGGTCTGGCCGGGCAGCTGACGGATCCGGCCCTTGAGCTCCAGCAGCGTCAGGCGGCTGAGCAGCGTGTTCACCGGAATGCCCGTGCGGCGGCTGATCTCATCCAGCTGCAGCGGCCCCTCCAGCGCCGCCAGCACCGGATCCTGCTCCGGCGCGGCCTTTGGCGCAGCCTGCGGCAGGCTGACGGGCGCACGGCTCTGGGGCCTGCGCCGCACCTCCGGCAGGCCCTCCGGCGTCTCCCGGAAGGTATAGCGTCCGGCGTATTCCTCCAGAACGTCTCCCGCGCTCCGCACCAGCTTTGCGCCGTTGGCGATCAGATCGTTGCAGCCCTCGCTGGAGGGCACATCCACTCCGCCGGGAACGGCAAACACATCTCTCCCCTGCTCCAGCGCCAACTCGGCGGTGATCAGCGAGCCGGACTTCATGGGCGCCTCCGCCACCACCACGCCAAGGCTCAGGCCGCTGATGATCCGGTTGCGCCGGGGAAAAAAGGCCGGATGGCCCATCTTGCCCGGCGGATATTCGCTGATGGCCGCGCCCTGATACAGGATATCCCGCAGAAGGCCCGCGTTGGACGCGGGATAACAGTGGTCGATGGCCGTGCCGAAGACGGCCACGGTGGGCGTCTCGCCCTGCAGCGCGCCCCGGTGGGCCGCGGAATCGATGCCCGCCGCCATGCCGGAGACCACGCAGACGCCGCTCTGGCTCAGCTGGAAGCCCAGTTTTTCCGCCAGCAGCAGCCCGTAGGCCGTGGCCTTTCGCTGTCCTACCACGGCGATGGCAGGCAGCGCGTTGAGATCGGGGAGCTTGCCCCGGATATATAAGACCAGCGGCGGATCGTAGATCTCCCGAAGCCTTTGGGGATAAGCCTCGTCCAGAATGGACAAAACAGCAACGGAAAGCGCCCGGCAGCGATCCAGAATGGTCCGCGCCGGCTGCAGATCCCGCGCTTCCAGCCGCTTCAGCTCGCCGGCATTGAGCCGGCAGTGCCGCTGCAGCTCTGCTTCGCCGCTTTCCCAAACGGCTCTCGGCCCCAGCTCCAGCGCCAATTTGGCCGCCTTTCTGGGGTTCAGCCCCGTTTCCTGCAGCCAGACGGCATAGAGCAGCTCGTCGCCGCCGCTCATCGCCGCATCTCCCACATCAGGATGCCCGCAGCCACGCCGGCATTCAGCGATTCCGCGCTGCAGATGGGAATGATCACGGAGCCGTCGCACAGAGACGCCGTCTCCTCCGAGACGCCGTGGGCCTCGTTGCCCACCACCACGCAGGCGCAGTGCAGATCCACCTCCGTGACCTTGCGGCTGCGCGGATCCAGCAGAGCCGCATACAGGGGAACGGAAAGCGCCGTCAGCTGCCGCCGCAGCTGCTGGGGCGTGAAAAAGTATAATTTGGCGCGGAACAGGCTGCCCATGGCGGAGCGGACCACCTTGGGGCTGTAAGGATCCACGCAGTCCCCCAGCAGGATCACACCGTCCAGCCCGAAGGCGTCTGCCGTGCGGAGGATCGTTCCCAGATTACCCGGATCCCGCAGCCGGTCCAGCGCAAGAAAGCGCCGGCCGGAGAGCGTTTCCCGCCGCGGCGGGATGGGCAGGGTAAAGACCACGCCCTGGGGGGTGGGAACATCGCTGAGCTTGCGCAGGACGCTCTCCGTCACCGCCCGCACCGGACAGGACAGATCTGGCAGCCGCGAGAGCTGGCTGTCCAGACAAAAGACGCTTTCCGGCACGCAGCCGGAGCGCAGCGCCTCCTCCAGCAGCGTAAAGCCCTCGCAGACGAAAAGGCCCTCCGCCCTGCGGGTCCTGGAAGCGCTCAAAAGGCCGCAGACCTGCTTGATCTGCGGATTTTCCCGGCTGGTGATGGTCAGCATGCAAAAGCCCCCTTCCGGGTCTGTGTGATATTATTTCTTATAGAGTATAGCAAATGGGTTTTTTCAATGCAAGTGCCTGCGGGAAAAAACCGTTTTCCGCAGGCAGCTTCTCAAAGATCGCCCTCCGGCAGCTTGAAGTGTGTTTTGGCGTGAGTGCAGATGGCCTCATAGGTCTGCTGGCTGATGTCGTGCTCCATCTTGCAGGCGTCCTGCTCCGCCGTCCTTTCATCGATGCCCAGCGCCATGAGAAACCGGGTGAGGGTATGGTGCCGGTCCAGCATCTTATTGGCGATGGCCAGGCCGCTGTCCGTCAGGGTGATGAGCCCATCCTTGTCCATGGTGATATAGCCGTTTTCCTTCAGGCGCTTGGTGGTGTAAGACACGCTGGGCTTGGTGACGCCCAGATATTCCGCGATGTCGATGGAACGAATATAGCCGTGCCTTTGCTGCATCATCAGCATGGCTTCCAGATAATCTTCCGATGCCCGCAATATCTTCATGCAAAGTATACCAACTTTCTCCAAAAACTATTTTCAGGTTAACACACTCTGCCGAAAATTACAAGATGCAGAAAAAACTTTACACTTTTTCTTGACAACGGCAGTTAGAGGTGCTAAACTTTAGGACGGTTAAGGGAGCTTAACTGCTTTCCCTTGCAGCTGAACAATGGGCGCGGGCCCCATGGTCCGCCCCGGTCTGAAGTCTTCCGGCGGCGCGCCGGAAAAAGGGAGGGAACCTTATGATGCCTCTTGCACTTGCCCCTGTGGGCGAGGAAAACCTGATCCGCAAGGTGGGCGGAAGCCCGGAAGTGAAAAAGCACCTGGAGGATATGGGCTTCGTCGCCGGCGGGACCGCCACCGTGGTCGCCGCCATGGGCGGAAACATCATCGTCAAGGTCAAGGAGACCCGGGTGGCCATCAGCGAAGAGATGGCCCGCAAGATCATGATCTGAATTAAAACTCAAGATAAAGGAGAAGTCAACTATGAAGACACTGCGCGAAGCCAGCATCGGCGACACCGTCAAGGTGGTCCGTATCCATGGCGACGGCCCCATCAAGCGCCGCATCATGGACATGGGCATCACCAAGGGCACCGAGGTCTTTATCCGCAAGGTAGCGCCGCTGGGCGATCCCATGGAGGTCACCGTCCGGGGCTATGAGCTGAGCCTGCGGAAGGCCGATACCGACATTATCGAGGTCGAATAATTTTTTGACAGAAGGTTAAGGAGATTTAACCGAAAGGAGCAGCACAATGGACAAACAAATCAAGATCGCCCTGGCGGGCAACCCAAACTGCGGTAAGACAACGCTGTTCAACGCGTTGACCGGCTCCAATCAGTTCGTGGGAAACTGGCCGGGCGTTACCGTTGAGAAAAAGGAAGGCAAGCTGAAGAAGCATGACAACGTGATCATCATGGATCTGCCCGGCATTTATTCCCTCTCTCCCTACACGCTGGAAGAGGTGGTGGCCCGGAATTATCTGATCGGCCAGCGGCCCGACGCCATCCTGAACATCATCGACGGCACCAACCTGGAGCGCAACCTTTATCTGACCACGCAGCTCACCGAGCTGGGCATCCCTGTGGTCATCGCCATCAACATGATGGATGTGGTCCGCAAGAGCGGCGACCAGATCAACGTGGCGGAGCTTTCCCGTCAGCTGGGCTGCAAGATCATTGAGATCTCCGCCCTGAAGGGCGATGGCGTCATGGAGGCCGCGGAGGCCGCCGTGGAAGCCGCCAAGTCCACCAAGACCATCCCCACCCACACCTTCTCCGGCCCCGTGGAGCACGCCATCGCCCACATCGAGGAGGCCGCCGTCCACAATATGCCCGAGGAGCAGCAGCGCTGGTACGCCATCAAGATCTTCGAGCGGGACGACAAGGTTCTGGAGCAGCTGAGCATTCCTGCCGATGTGATGCAGCATATCGAAGCGGACATCAAGGCCGCCGAGACGGAGCTGGATGATGATTCCGAATCCATCATCACCAACGAGCGCTATGTCTACATCGCCAGCATCATCAAGAGCTGCTATAAGAAGAAAAACAAGGGCGGTCTGTCTGCCTCTGACAAGATCGACAAGGTGGTCACCAGCCGTTGGCTGGGTCTGCCCATCTTTGCGGTCGTGATGTTCCTGGTGTACTGGGTCGCTATGGTCGGCGTGGGCGCGCCCGCCACCGACTGGGCCAACGACGGCCTGTTCGGCGATGGCTGGCATCTGCTGGGCATCGGCTCCGCCGCTTACAGCGATGCCGCAGATGAATACACCACCGCCAGCAACGCGGTCAGCGGCTACTATGAGCTGGATCTCGAAGACGAGGCCTTCGACGCAGACGCCGCACTGGCGGAGATGCAGGCTGTCGTTCCTGCGTCTGACACCGCCGTCATTGAGGTGGAGGACGAAGAGACGCTGGCCATCAACGACATGACCGTCTATTATGACGCCGTCCCCGCCAGTGAGGAGAAGAACGATGCAGTGGTCCAGATGAGCTATCTGGACGCCGTCAGCTACTTTGCAGAAAACGGCTTTGACGAGCCCGATCCTGCGGATTACGGCGTATGGGTTCCCGGCATTCCCGTGCTGGTGGGCGACCTGCTGGAAAAGGCCAATGCGGCGGAATGGCTGTCCGGCCTGATCCTGGACGGCATCGTGGCCGGCGTTGGCGCTGTGCTGGGCTTTGTTCCTCAGATGCTGGTGCTGTTTTTGATGCTGGCCTTCCTGGAGGCCTGCGGCTACATGGCCCGTATCGCCTTCGTTCTGGACCGGATCTTCCGGAAGTTTGGTCTGTCCGGTAAGTCCTTCATCCCCATGCTCATCGGCACCGGCTGCGGCATCCCGGGCGTCATGGCCTCCCGTACCATTGAAAACGAGCGTGACCGCCGTATGACCATCATGACCACCACCTTCATCCCCTGCGGCGCGAAGGTACCCTTCATCTCCATGGTCGCCGGCGCGATCTTTGGCGGCGCTGCATGGGTCGCTACCTCCGCCTACTTTATCGGCATGGCCGCCATCATCGTCTCCGGCATCATGCTGAAAAAGACCAAGATGTTCGCCGGCGAGCCCGCTCCCTTTGTAATGGAGCTTCCCGCGTACCACTGGCCCACCGTCGGCAACGTCCTCCGCTCCATGTGGGAGCGCGGCTGGTCCTTCATCAAGAAGGCCGGCACCATCATCCTGCTCTCCACCATCGTTGTGTGGTTTACCACCTACTTCGGCTGGGTGGACGGACAGTTCCAGATGCTCTCTGAGGATCAGATCGATGCCTCTATCCTCGCCAAAATCGGCAATGCCATCGCGTGGCTCTTTGCGCCTCTCGGCTGGGGCACCTGGCAGGCGGCAGTCGCCTCCATCACCGGCTTGGTGGCCAAGGAGAACATCGTTGGCACCATGGGCATCCTGTATCCCGCCGGTTGGACCGAGATCGGCGCGGCCTTCACGAAGATCAGCGGCTATTCCTTCCTGGTGTTCAACCTGCTGTGCGCCCCCTGCTTCGCGGCCATCGGCGCCATCAAGCGGGAAATGAACAATCCCAAGTGGACCTGGTTCGCCATCGGCTATCAGTGCGGCTTCGCCTATGTGATCGCCCTGATGATTAACCAGTTCGGCAACGCCTTTACCGGCAGCCTGAATGTCCTCGGCCTGATCGCGGCCATCGCGGCACTTGCACTCATCGTGTATATGCTCTTCAAGCCCTATAAGGAAGCCAACAAGCTCACCACCAAGGTCCGCTGAGCAGACCTTGCCCTGAATGATACCGGAAAGGAGCGATCTTCATGTTACATTGGATCTCGGCAAATCTCGGCACCATCGTGATCGCAGGCGTTTTGCTTACCGTCATCGTTCTGATCTCCATTCAGCTGATCCGGGATAAAAGGAAAGGGAAGTCCTCCTGCGGCTGCAACTGCGCCCACTGTGCCATGGCCGGACAGTGCCACGGCGGCGCAAAGCAGCATTCCGGAACGAAATAAGCCACGCGCCGGGGGCGCGGAGCCGCTCCGCGCCCCCGCTTTCAGAAAGCTCACGGACCCATGAAACGCGGAGGTTTCCCCGATGACATCCAACCCGATCCGGGCGCTCACGCCCACCGCCATCAAATATCTGCTGACGCTTTCTCAGCTTTGCGCGCCGGGAAAGGGCGCCCGTTGCGTGACCGTAGCGGAGCGGCTGGGCGTCTCCAAGCCCAGCGTCCATTCCATGGTCCGAAACCTTTCCGCACTGGGGCTGGTCCAGAAGGAGCCCTACGGGATCGTCTACCTGACCGGGGAGGGCAGAGACGCTGCAGCTCTTTACGAGACCTGCTATGCGCCCCTTTGCCAGCGGATCCGGGAGACCCTGGGACTGGAGGAGGAGGCCTGCATCAATGCGGCCTGTGCCGTTCTGGCGCAGGTCCCCGACCAGCTGGACGAGCTGGCCCGGCGGCTGAGCTGAGCCGCTCTCCCCTGCCGCCGCCCAAACGCGGTCCTGCCTTTGCAGACCGCTTTTTTCAAAACCGTTAGTTAAAGCACCTTAACCAAAGAAAGGAGATGACCATGAGCGTCGTCATTTTAGGTGGGAACGAATGCATGGAGCGCCGTTATATGGAGCTCTGCGAGGCCTATGCCTGCCAGGCGAAGATCATTACCAAGACCTCCGGCGGCCTGAAAAACAAGCTGGGCAGCCCGGATCTGCTGATCTTTTTTACCAACACCATGTCCCACAAGATGCTGCAGGGGGCGCTCAGTGAGATGCGGGGCAAGCCCGCTGTCATCGAGCGCTGTCACACCAGCTCCCTTTCCGCCCTGCGGGGGATCCTGCAGAAGCACGCCAAGCCAGACTGACCTGCCAGAAAGGAGAATGGAACCATGCCGGAAGAGATCATGATCCAGCAATGCGCCCCCACGCTGGCGGGCATCAAAACGGGCAGCCTTTTTTCCTGCCCCTACGAAACAGAGCAGAGCCTTTTGGAGGATGTACGCCGGATGAACGGGCTGCTGGTGCCAAAGGGGCTGTGTCTGCTGCCGCTGCGCTATGAAAACAGCCGGGTGCTGCTTTACCTTTACCGGCCCCGAGCGCTGCAGAAGGACCTTTCCGACGCCCAGGCCGCCCGGATCCTGCAGGATGCAGGCTATCATCTCTGCGGCAGCGGCAGCCACTGTCTTACCCATCTGGTGCGGCGGCTGCGGGAAAATCCGGAGTTTCCTCACGAGATCGGTCTGTTTCTCAGCTATCCGCCGGAGGATGTGCAGGGCTTTATCGACAATAAGGCCCGGGATTTCAAATGCGCCGGGCTTTGGAAGGTCTATGGCGACGAAGCGCGCGCCCAGGCGCTGTTTGCACAGTACCGGGAATGCACCAGACAATACTGCGCCCTGTATCAGGCCGGCTCTCCCCTGAGCCAGCTGGCCGTTGCGGGATAAAAAGAAAAGAAACAAGGCGGCCGCCGGAGCATATCCGGCAGGCCGCCTTGCTTTATTCTGCTTCAATCAAAGGGTATCCCGGTATTTTTCCATGATCCCGGCGAAAAGGCTGCCGTTGGTGGGCGGCGTGATGGTGATGGCGTTGGCGCCGGCCTCAATGGTCTCCAGAATGGATGCGTCCGTGGGCCCGCCGGTGGCGATGATGGGCAGCTCCGGAAACTCCGCCCGCAGCTTGCGGACGATCCGCGCCGTATTGGCCGCGCCGGAAACATTGACAAAATCCGCTCCCGCGGCGATGCGTCCCGCCACATCCATCCGTTCGGAGACCACCGTCACGATGACGGGGATATCCACCGCGCTTTTGATCTTGCGGATCACCTCGCAGGGCATGGGCGCGTTGACCACGACGCCGTAAGCCCCCTGATGCTCCGCCTGCATGGCCAGCTGAACGCTCCGGTCGCCGGAGGTGATGCCGCCGCCCACGCCTACGAACACCGGCACATCGGAGACCTGGATGATGGCCTGAGAGATGGCGGCCTGAGGCGTGAAGGGATAGACGGCGATGACTGCGTCTGCATTGATGTTTTTGATGATGGCCACATCCGTGGAAAAGGCAATGGATTTGATGCGCTTTCCGAAAATGCGGATGCCGCTGCATTTGCTGATGCAGAAGGGCAGCAGCAGCGTGTGGTCCCGAAGGGTCCCGGAATAGGACGGTACTTTTTTCTCCATACAGGCTCCTTTCTTTGGTCTCTCAGGGCGGTTCCGATGGGCAGGCTTCTCAGCTGTGGCGGTAGATCCGCTTATTATCCAGGGCAAAGATCCGGTCGGAGAACGCGCCGGGCTCGGTTTTTTCCAGCGCCTCCCGATAGATCTCCATGCGGCTGTCCATCATGTCGATATAGGAAAGCAGCTCGCTCTCCGCGCAGACCGGCGCCACCGCCGCGCCAAACTCCGGCGCGCCGTGATGGGAAAGGATCATATGCTGCAGAAGCAGGCTCTTTTCCTCTGGGATATTCAGCTCCCGGCAGACCTGCGCCGTCTCCTCCGCGCCCATCACCAAGTGGCCCAGCAGCTGTCCCGCCACGGAATAATCCGTCACCAGCCCCGTGGGCGAAAGGGAAAACTCCCGGATCTTGGCAAAATCATGGAGAAACGCCCCCGCCAGCAGCAGCTCCCGATCCAGCAGGTCTCCGTAGAGCTTCGCCAGAAACAGGGCGGTCTTCATCATATAGGCCGTGTGCATCAGAAGACCGTGGACAAAGCTGTGGTGGACGCTTTTTGCGGCGGGGATGGTGACGAAGGCGTCCCGATGGCGGCTCAGCATCTCCCGGCAAACCCGCTGGTAGTCGGCGTCTTCCATGGCGGAGAGCGTCTGCTCCAGCTCCGCCAGCGTCCGGTTTACGTCGATGGGCGCCGTTGGCACCAGATCGCTCAGCTTATAAGGATCCTCCGGCCCGGCCAGCCGGATCCGGTCGGCCGTCACCTGCAGGCTACCCCGAAACTCCGAGACCCGGCCCACGATACAGACCACCTTTCCCTGATCCGCTTCGCCCAGCGGGCCGGAATAATCCCAGACCTTCAGCTCCACGGCGGCGGTCTTATCCGCCAGCTGGCCGGAAAGATAGGGCTTTCCCACGGCGGTAGACCGCAGGCTGGCCTGCCGCAGCAAAAAACAGCCGGAAAGGCTCTGTCCGCTTTCAATATCACAAAGATGCATGCTCTCTTCTCCTTCGCTGCCGGTCGTTCCGGCGAATTGATTTTACCATAGTCCCGCCGTCATTTCAACGCGGGTTTTGCAAAGTTTTCGTTTTGGGGCAGAAAAGCTTTTCTTTTTTCATATTTTATGGTAAACTGAAGCAATCAACGGAGGAGGCGCATTATGGCAAAGGAAGGCAAGCAACGGCCGGCGGCGGTCCGGGTGGTCCGTCAGCTGACTGTGCGTTATTTTCAGGATACGGTCAGCCGCTCTGCTGCGGAGCTGGCCTATTACCTGCTGTTCGCCCTGTTTCCAACGCTGATCTTTCTCAACGCGGCCCTGAGCCTGCTGCATCTTTCCGAGGAATCGCTGCCGGCCAATCTGGGGGCTGTGCTTCCGCCGCAGGTGCTGGAGATCATCTCCTCCTACCTTTCCTATATCCAGGGGCTGGACGCGCGGGTGCTGCTTTACGCCTGTCTGGTGCTGGCGGTCTATGCCATTTCCCGGGCCATGGTCTCGCTGATGCGCTCCGTTTCCCGGGCCTACCGGATCCCCCGGCAGGGCTTTCTCAATTCCATCATCGCCGTGGTGATGGCCGTCGCCATGATGGCGGTGACGGTGCTTTTGCTGGTGCTGCTGATGGTCAGCGAAAATCTGCTGCTGCAGATCAACCAGGTGATCACCGTCCCCCCGGTATTGATCCAGATCTGGGGCTTTCTGCGGCTGACGGTGGCGCCTCTGCTGATGTTTGGCTTTCTGGCAGGCTTTTACGCCGTGGTGAGCTTTGGAAAATATACCTTCCTGCAGGCTCTGCCCGGGGCGGGGGCGGCCGTGGTGAGCTGGTTCGTTCTGACCACCGGCTTTTCCTATTACATGAACAATTTTTCCCGATATTCCATTCTTTACGGCTCGCTGGCCGCCTTTATGGTGCTGATGCTCTGGCTCCACCTGACGGGGACCGTCTTTATCATGGGCGGCGAGCTGAACCATGCGCTGGCCCAGGCAAAACGCGCCGCCCATCCGGCGGACGAACTCATCATCATCAAGGAGGAACACCCCGATGGACCGTAAGATCCCCATCCATATTTCTTTTTATAATGACCGCTGGGAGAAAATGATCTCCGATGGAATGCACGCCCTGGGCTGGGAGCCTGTTTTTCTCCATGGCGAGGTGCAGCTTTCCGACATTCAGGACAGCGAGGTCCTCTTCGGGATGTTTCCCCCGGCGCTGCTGGCCCAGTGCCCCCGGCTGCGGTGGCTCCAGTGCTCCTTCGCCGGCGTTGACACCTACACGGCCCCCGGCGTCTTCGTCCGGCCGGACGCCATCCTGACCAACGCCTCCGGCGCTTACGGCATCACCATCTCCGAGCACATGATCTGCGTTTTGCTGATGATGATGCGGCGGATGCCGGAATATCAGGCGCTGATCGCCCAGCGGGGCTGGCAGATCCTGGGCGATATCCGCTCCATCTACGGCAGCACCGTCACCGTGGTTGGCATGGGCGATATCGGCAGCAATTTCGGCCGGCGGCTCAAGGCCATGGGGGCAACCGTCCGGGGCGTGCGCCGCACTCTTCGGGAAAAGCCGGACTGGGCGGATCAGGTCTACCCTGTGGAGCGGCTGAACGAAGCGCTGGCGGGGGCAGACGCCGTGGCCCTCTGTCTGCCCGGGACGGAGAACACCCGGAGCATTCTGGGTCAGGCCCAGTTTGACGCCATGGCTCCGGGGACCTATGTGATCAATGTGGGCCGGGGCACCGCCATCGACCAGCAGGCGCTGGATCGGGCGCTGCGCTCCGGCAGGCTGGCGGGCGCGGCGCTGGATGTGGCCACGCCGGAGCCTCTGCCGCAGGATCATTTCCTCTGGGACACGCCCAACCTGCTGCTGACGCCCCATGTTTCCGGCAATATGTCCCTGCCCCGCACCTGTGAGCTGGTCATCGAGATCTTTTTGCGCAACCTGGCCCATTGGGAAAAGGGCGAGCCGCTGGAGCATCAGGTGGACCGGACGCAGGGCTATTAAGCTATAAAAGCGAAGAATAACAGGACCCCCGGCGGCAAAGCCGCCGGGGGGTGTTTTGCTCAGCGCATTGCTTTAGGGCTCGTCGCCGGGCTCGGGATCCGGATTGCCGCCGCTTGTGGCGGGCCATGCCTGACCGTCTACGGTCACATTTGTCGCCTGAACAGTCACGCCAGTTGCGGCAACAATGCTGTTGCTGCCAACCATATTGGTGATCGTGACATTTTCAAGAATCAGCGTCATCGTGCCCTTCTCGGTCTTGCACTTGATGGCGGAGCTGTCGTTCTTCAGCCACGCTTTACCGGTTACATCAGTATCCCAACCGCAGCTGTTGAAGGTGGTATCCTTAACCGTAACATTGCAGGTACCCGCGCCCTTATGGCTAATCTTCATGCCAGCGGCGCATCCTTCGAAAGAAGAATTCGTCACGATAACATCGCCGTCGCAGGCCTTATAAACGCCCTGATTGCTTCCGCTGACCTTGCAGTTGTTCATGGTCAGATTGATGGTGCCGGTTTTATCGGAAAGGTAAAAGATCCCATCGGCTGGAATCTTATTGATGCCAGCGCCCTCATAAGTGCAGTTTTCGAGAATAACATTCTGCGTAACACCATCTGCAGGCGACTGGCCAAAGATTCTGATGTTCTTGGCATCGTAAACCTTCAGCGTAACGTTTTCATTTCTGCTATTGTTTGGATTATTGGCATCAGCATTATAGCTCATCGCGATCTCGCCATATTGCATGTCTGCGCCGTTGGCATAGACGGTCAAATCCTTTGTCAGAGCAGGCGTTCTATTGGTCTGCGAGGACATATTCAGATTTACAGTCGCATCCGCTTTGAGATAGACCGTAGTCGCGCCGGCTTCAATCGCGTCGGTGAGATCGGCTACATACTTTACTGCGCCATTGTTGTCGACATAGGCCGCAGTTGCAGGCGCTGTTGCGGATGAACCAGTCCATGTAGAGTAATCAACGCTTTCGGGGAAGCTCTCCGTTGTCACGCCGGCGGGATAGGTCAGATAAGTAGCGTCCTTATCATACTGATCATCAAAGCTATCGTATTCCACGGTGTCCTGCGTGGCGTAGACGGTAATGGTGATGCCGTCCAGCGTCAGGTTCTGGTAGTTGTTGCCGGCATCTTTGTCCATCACGCCCTTGATGTAATACACATCGCTGGTCTTTGCACCCGCCGTCAGGTTGCCGGTGAACTCGTCAAGAGGCGTTCCCTCGTCGTTGATATCGTTTTTCACCAGATAGAAGTCGATCACATCCAGCAGATCATAGCCGCCGTCGTTGGTAGCAGTGGTGCCCTTGTTGACCTGCGCCTTCCACTTCAGGGCCAGATTGCCCTTGTTGGCAATGCGGAAGCCCTGGGTCAGATAACGGCAGCCCGGCTCCCAGAGGATCTGAGCTTCGGCTCCAGTATCCGTCGTTGCATCAGCCTTGGTGAACTTCAGCGCATCAAGATGATCTTCACCGGTCTCACCGATAATATCCACCTTCAGATTACCGGAAACGATCTGATTGACCCCCGTCGTCGCCGTATCGGTGAACCAGGCGAAGGTGGAGCCCACCAGCATGGCGAAGCAGATGAGCAGCGAGGTGAAGCTCAAGAGCAGCGCGCTTTTTTTGCTTTTCATGTGTTTTTTCTCCTTTACTATTATAAATATTATGTCATCGGCAAAAGCCGGTCACATTCGGAGAGCGCATTTCTGCGCTCTTTCCGTGGGAGCGCAGAAAAGGCCATGGCCTTTTGGGGAGATAAACTTTTATGTGCGGGTTTATTTTACACCTGCCGCGCGGAAAATGCAACAGATTTTTCAAAAAAAGAAAGCTTTTTCCTGCTTCCTCCGCTTATTTGGTAAAATAATCCCGGATCTCCCGGAGCTTTTCCGGGATCTGGATGAATTGCGGACACTGGGCGGCGCAAAGCCCGCAGGAGACGCATTTTTCCACATCCTTATCCAGCCCGTCGGAAAGATAATCCTTCCTTGCCGCTTCATAAAGGCCCCAGACCCGCGCCCGGTTATAGGCCTTAAAGTGCTGCTGGGGGCGGATCCCCTTGGGACAGACATTGCAGTAGGCGCAGCCGCTGCAATAAAGCTCGGAGATCTGGCGCAGGCGGTCGTTGGTGGTCTGACAGCGTGCGCGCTCCTCCGGCGTTACCGAGAGAGCCCGCTCCACGATGGCCACATTCTGCTCCACCATCTCCACGCTCTCCATGCCGGAAAGGGCCAGGCTGACGGCATCGAAGCCCAAAACGAAGCGCAGCGCCAGCTCCTGAGGCGTCTTGGCCGGCGTGTCGTAAAGCTCCAAAAACTGCTGTCCGCCGGAGGTGATCATGCCGCCCGCCACCGGGCCCATGACCATTACGCCCATGCCCCGGTCCGCCAGCGTCTGCATGGCAGCTTCATTGCTCTGGTCGATCAGGTTGTATTGACACAGGACGGTATCGAAAATGCCGCTGTCGGCGATGTCTGTCATCACCCGGGGCGCGTCGTGGAAGGAGAAGCTGATGTGCCGGATCAGGCCCTCCTCCCGGGCCTGCTGCATATCCCGGTCCATCCGGACGGCTCGGGCATGGTCCCACTTCTTCGCGTTGAGGGCGTGCATATGATAAAAATCCAGATAGTCCGTATCCATCAGCCGCAGCGACTGCTCCAGCTTCCGGCGGAAATCTCCCGGCTGCTGCACCTCATCCGGCGGCAGCTTGGAGGAAAAATAGACCTTGTCCCGCACATCGTGGAGGGCCTTGCCCACGATGCGCTGGTTATCCCGGTTGGTATAGCCCCAGGCGGTGTCAAAAAAATTGATGCCCAGCGCATAGGCCCGGCGAAGGATGGGGATACACCGTTCGTCGTCGCAGCGGCGCTCCTTCCCCTCGCCCACAGCGGGCAGACGCATACAGCCAAAGCCCAGGCGGGAGACCATGGGGCCGTTTCTGCCGAATCGTTTATACTGCATCAGGATCCCTCTCTTTTTTATAGTGTAGCTGCATCATAGCACATTTTCCGAAAAAAAGATACCCAAAAAGCGCCGGCTGTGGTACAATATTTCCTGCGGGAGCGCGCGCCGCAAAATGGCGATCCTTCAGTCTCCCGCGGAGGGATTATGGAATTATTTCAGCAGCATTATACCGAGGAGCAGCTCCGGGCCGTCCCCACGCTGACGCTGGCCCACATCGGCGACGGCGTTTATGAGCTTCTGGCCCGCACCGCCGTGGTGGACAAGGGGGCCTGCCGGGTGGAGGAGGCCCACAGGAGCACCGTGGCGCTGGTCTCCGCCCCGGCCCAGGCCAAGGCCATGGAGCGGCTGCTGCCGCTTCTGACACCCTGGGAGACCGCCGTCTTCCGCCACGGGCGCAACGCCCACTTCCACAGCGTCCCCAAGCACTGCACCCTGCGGGAATATGCCTATGCCACCGGGCTGGAGGCCCTTCTGGGGGCGCTTTACCTCACCGGCCAGCGGCAGCGCATCGCCCTGCTGTGGCAGGAGATCCTGGAGGCGCTGGCATGAAGGGACGGCTGGACAGGATCGTCAGCGCCTGCTGTCTGCTCTCCCGCACAGAGGCCCAGGCCGCGCTGAAGGCGGGCCGGGTGACGGTAGACGGCGCGGCCGTCCGTCAGGGGGCGCACAAGGCGGATACGGAGACCCAGCGTATTTTGCTGGACGGCCAGCCCGTGGAGGGCGATGGCTATGTTTATCTGATGCTTTATAAGCCGGTGGGGGTCCTCTCCGCCACGGAGGATCGGAAGGGCGCCGTCACGGCGCTGGATCTGCTGCCGGAGCGCTACCGCAAAGCCGGACCCGGCGTCGTGGGGCGGCTGGATAAGGACGCGGAGGGGCTTTTGTTCCTCACCTCCAACGGCCCGCTGAACCATCGGCTCACCTCCCCCCGCCGCCACGCGGACAAGGTCTATCTGGTAACGCTGGACGCGCCGGCCGACGCCGGCGACGAGGCCGCCTTTGCCGCGCCCATGGATCTGGGAGATTTTACCACGCAGCCCGCCCTGCTGGAGCGCATCGGCGACGGGCGCGCCTGCCGCGTGACCCTGCGGGAGGGGAAATTCCACCAGATCAAGCGGATGTTTGCCCATCAGGGCAAGACCGTCCTGACCCTGAAGCGGCTCTCCATCGGGCCTCTGCGGCTGGACGAGAGTCTTGCTCCCGGGGGCTGGAGACCGCTGAATTCCCATGAGCTTCAGCAGGTTTTGGCCCTCGCAGACAGGTTGTAAAAAAAATAGATGTAAATTCCAAAAAAAATTGTTGAAAAAAGCAGTCGGTTGCGTTAAAATAAACATAAAGCGCGATTCGAATTTAGGAATAATAAATAAAGGGTAAAGGTGATCCAAATGGCAGCCAGACTGTTCCAAAGCATCCTGCTGGAAATCAAAAACAAGGTCCCGTTTATTCTGGGTATCGTGGACAACGCCGGCAACATCGTCTCCTGCACAGAGCTTCGCTTTATCGGCGAAAATGTGGAGGCCGCAGAGGACTTCTTCGCCTCCGGCAGCGAGGAGGGCGAGTTCGGCGGTTATTCCTTCCGCCGACTGGACGGCTATGACAATGGCGCGGAATATGCGGTCTTTGCCGGCGAGAGCGGCCAGAGCGCGGCCATCGCCTGCAACATCACCGCCATCGCCATCAACAACAGCAAATCTCTTTACGACGAAAAGCACGACAAGGCGACCTTTATCAAAAAGATCATTCTGGACAACATCCTGCCCGGCGACATCTATATCAAGTCCCGGGAGATGCAGTTTCAGAACGAAGCCAAGCGGGTGGCCTTTCTGATCCACATGGATCAGAAGCAGGACGTGGCCGTCATGGATCTGCTGCAGAAGCTTTTCCCCGACCGGCAGCGCGACTTCGCCCTCACCATCAACGAGAACGAGGTGGTGCTGGTGAAGGAGCTGAAGAGCGTCGATTCCAAGGAGATCACCAAATACGGCCGGCAGATCGACGCCGGCGTTACCGAGCTGGGCGTGGCCCATGTGATCGGCATCGGCTCCGTGGCCACCCAGCTGAAGGATATCGCCCGTTCCTTCAAGGAGGCTCAGGTGGCCGTGGAGATCGGCAAGGTCTTTGACGACAGCATCACCATGATGAGCTACGAAAATCTGGGCATCGGTCGGCTGATCTACCAGCTGCCCACCACCCTCTGCGAGATGTTCCTCTCCGAGGTGTTCAAGAAGGGCTCTGTGGAATCGCTGGACGAGGAGACCCTTTTCACCATCCAGAAATTCTTCGAAAACAATCTGAACGTTTCCGAGACCTCCCGGAAGCTGTTTGTCCACCGCAACACCCTGGTCTACCGTCTGGAAAAGATCAAAAAGCTCACCGGACTGGACCTGCGGGAGTTTGACAATGCCATCGTTCTGAAGGTGGCGCTGATGGTCAAGCAGTATCTCCGCTCCCGCGAGACCGCCAACTGATCCCGCCCGCCGCACCTGGCGTTTGCTTTGGCACAGGGTTACCCCTGTGCCAAACGCTGTATTTGCGCGAAGATCGTTATTTGTAACCAATTTGTAAACTTTTCGTCATCAGCTGACAAAGGAGAACACTATGGTCAAGCTGCAGGATGTATTCAAAACCTACGACAACGGAACCAAAGCGCTGCGGGGCGTCTCCCTGACCATTCAGGACGGAGAGTTCGTTTTTATCGTCGGCCCCTCCGGCAGCGGCAAATCCACCATCATCAAAATGCTCACCGCGGAGCTCCGCCCCACCTCCGGCAAGGTCCAGGTGGGCGATTATGACATCGGGAGCATCCGTCAGCGGGACATCCCCTACCTGCGCCGCACCATCGGCGTGGTCTTTCAGGACTTCCGCCTGATCGAAAATAAAACCGTTTATGAAAACGTGGCCTTCGTCATGCGGGCCGTGGGCGCGCCCCAGAGCTCCATCAAAAAGCGGGTCACCTATGTGCTGGACCTGGTTGGCATCCTGCACAAGGCCCGCCGCCTGCCATCGGAGCTTTCCGGCGGCGAGCAGCAGCGGGTGGCGGTGGCCCGGGCGCTGGTGAACAACCCCAGCGTTATCGTGGCCGACGAACCCACCGGCAATCTGGACCCTGCCCGCTCGCTGGAGCTGATGATGCTCTTTGAAAAGATCAACAGCATGGGCACCACCGTTGTGGTGGTGACCCACGCCCGGGAGATCGTGGACCAGTTCGCCAAGCGGGTGGTGGCCATCGACGGCGGCACGGTCATTTCCGACCAGACCGGCGGCTATTATGTCCGCCCCGACGTGACCCGGCTGACGGAGGAAGCGCTGCAGCAGGCCGCTCCGGCCCACCGCCGGAAGGCGCCGGAGGCGCCCCAGGCCCCTTCTTCCGCAGCGCAGCAGGAAAAAGCCCCGGAGGCCGGGCAGCAGTCCCCTTCCCCGGCGGAAGCCGGCCAGCCGGAGCTGCAGGAGCTTTTGGACGAGCTGGAGCTGCTGCCGCAGCTGCGCATGAAGTCTGACCGGCAGGAGGTGCGCAAATGAGCAGGAAGAGCCTGAAACGGAAGACGCGGAAGGCGGGCTTCGGCTATTTTATGCGGGAGGGCCTTTCCAGCATTTTTGTCCACGGCTTCACCAGCTTCGCCGCCGTTACCGTCATCGGTGCCTGTCTGATGATCACCGGAATCTTCAGTCTTTTGGCCTACAACATCGACCTGCAGATCCAGCAGCTCTCCGGCGAGAGCGAGATCGTGGTCTACATCGACGATTCCGTCTCCCGGGAGGACGCCATCGCCATGGGCGCGAAGATTCGCGCCATGGATAATATCAAGGAGGCCGTGTTCGTTTCCAAGGAGGCGCTGTTCGATGCCTATCTGGAAAAGCTGGGAGACGAGGCCTATGTGATGGAGGATCTTCGGGATGACAACCCCCTGCGGGACAGCTATCAGATCAACATGGAAGACGTTTCCCGGCACAGGGAGACGGTGGAGGCGCTGGAAAAGCTTCAGGGCATCGCCTCCAGCAGCTCCAATCAGGAGGTCTCCGAGCGGCTGATCCAGCTGCGCCGGGTCACCAACATGATCTCCTACACGCTCATCGCTCTGCTGGGCGCAGTCAGCGTGTTTATCATCGCCAACACCGTCAAGCTGGCCATGCTGGCCCGGCGTGAGGAGATTGCCATCATGAAGATGGTGGGCGCGACCAATCATTTTATCCGCGCACCCTTTGTGGTGGAGGGCATCGCACTGGGACTGTGCGGCGCGCTGCTGGCCTTCTTCGTTCAGTGGGGCGTTTATCAGTATGTTACGGGACAGCTGGTCAAGGGAACGGCCATCCTCACCATGGTGCCCTTTGCCCAGGTCTGGCAGCCCACGCTGGGCGTGATGCTGCTGGCGGGGCTGGTGCTTGGCGTGGGCGGCAGCGTTTTGACCATTCGGAAATTCCTGCGGGT
>ERZ808252.835-NODE-835-length-26548-cov-4.752312_pt1 | contig 26548 bp, 25 predicted proteins | sample MGYA00521242_ERZ808252 | MGnify/ENA primary metagenome ERZ808252 (study PRJEB31516, sample SAMN03275581) | gut metagenome | biome: mammalia-associated habitat; material: feces | host: Papio cynocephalus | place: Kenya | collected 2012-08-07 ...
GATACATAAATCCCAATGCGTTGAAGGTCTTGAAGGTTCTTAGGGGACTTCTCCTTAAGAAGTCCCCTAAGTGGGGCTTGGGGCAAAGCCCCAAGGTCTACAGCCCCAAATATTCCAAAATTCCCGCATAAATGCCGTCCGCAAATAAATCGGGGCGCGAATCCATCAACTGCGCGTCGGACGGATTCGTGATGAAGCCAAGCTCAACCAGAACCGCAGGCATCGCCGTGCGGCGCAGAACGTATAACCCCGGGCGAACCTTCATCCCGCGGTTCCGTAAACCCGTGACACGGTTTAACCCCGCGAGAATGTCCTCCCCTAAACGGAACGCGGCGGAGTTCTCTTGGTAGGCAAACGCTTCACTCCCCGTCGCGTCAGCGTTCGAGGACGCGTTGGTGTGTAAACTGATGAAATAGTCCGCCCCCCATTCGTTCGCATCGCGTACACGCGCCTGTAAGCTCGTGCTGTTGCTGCTCCCGAGCGAGGTCGTGGGCGTCGGACGTGACTCCCGTACCTCAAAATTTCCGTTCGCCCGTAACCGCTCCCCCAGCGCCTTCCCAACGCGGTAGGTGATGTCCTGCTCCCGCAGACCGTTCCCCTCCGCACCCGCGTTCGGATTTTCGGGGTTGTGCCCCTGATCAATGTAAATTTTGATTGCCATACTGTTCCCTCCCGTTTTTCAGACTATAAACCGCAAACTGCAAGCTGTAAACTGCTGACAGTTTATGCGCAAAAATGCGTTTTGTGAAAGGAGTACCGCGCATGAATCCAACCCCAACCAACGACCGAGACGAAGAAAAGAACCGCGTCGAGGGCGGGACGCTGTACCTCGTCGCTACCCCCATCGGCAACCTCTCCGACCTCTCCCCCCGTGCGGTCAAGGTGCTGAGCGAGGTGGATTTCATCGCCGCCGAGGATACCCGCAACACCGCCAAGCTGCTTGCCTGCTTCGATATCCGCAAGCCGATGGTCTCCTATTTCGAGCATAATAAACGCGAGCGCGGAGAGGTCATCGCCGCACGACTGGCAGACGGTGAAGCCTGCGCACTGGTCACAGACGCGGGAACCCCCGCCATCAGCGACCCCGGGGAGGACCTCGTGGCACTCTGCGCCGAGCGCGGCATCCCCGTGACCTCGGTCCCCGGTCCCATCGCATCCATCACCGCCCTCACCCTTTCGGGGCTTCCGACAGGACGCTTCTGCTTTGAGGGCTTCCTGTCGGTCAACAAAGCCGAGAGGCGGGAACGCTTGGAGGAACTGCGAACCGAGCGCCGCACCATGCTCTTCCATGAAGCGCCGCATAAGCTCCGCACAACGCTTGCGGACCTCGCGGCGGCATTCGGCGCAGACCGCCGCATAGCGCTCTGCCGCGAGCTGACCAAACGGAACGAGGAGGTTTTGCGCATGACGCTCGGGGAAGCGGTTGCCTACTACGCAGAGACCGACCCGCGCGGAGAGTATGTGCTGGTCGTGGACGGCGCGTCCAAAACAGCGGCAACCGACGGCGCATTCTGGGCGGACATGGACATCCCCGCGCACGTTGCATTCTACATCGCACAGGGAATGAGCAAATCGGACGCAATCAAAAAAGCCGCTAAGGACCGCGGCGTGCCGAAAAATACGGTGTATCAGCAGGTGCTGGGAAAATAACCGGTGACCTTCACGCCCCGAACCGATATGACAAAAAGCTTGCCCGCAATTGCTTGCGGGCAAGCTTTTTCTACTTATATGCAAATCAAACAAGAAGCCCCATCAGGTGAGGTGAAGCTCGGACAGCATCCTTTTTGCCGCATCCTGTTCGTCTTTGCTTGTCGTGGAATTGACCTTCAGCTCATGTACACTGCGCTTGACATTGCCACGGAACGGAAATGCCAACCACCTACGCACCTCATAAAACGGAAGTAAAATCTTCTTTCCCTCCAAAGACGGATACCTGAATTTCAAAACATTATACGGAATCCAGATGCGGGAGAGTATGTAGCGGAATTTTCCGCCCTTCCTCACCTGTTGCACCGAAACGCGGTTTTCGGTTGTTCCGTATACACCACCACTAAGCAGGTATTGCTCCATTTGTGCTGTCAATTCGGTGTGCTCTGCCCCATCGAACCAAACCTGCGAAAGGCGATCCGCCGAAGCCGCAAAGGAATCCAGTCCACCTGCCACCAGTAGCACATTCCGTTTCTCCAAATCACCGTTTTTGCAATGATTCAGCACCCAAATGTCCAGAAACGGACGAATGCCGCAACCACCACCAACAAAATGCTTTGCCATATGTGCGATGTGATAGTAATAGAACATCTCATCGCTTAAAAGATACTCGGAGGTGCCGTCAATCGGTGACGCGTTTTCCCAAACCGTCTGTAAAACCGATTCTGCCTGACCGATGCTTTTTTCCTCAATCAGGCTGTAGTGCAATTCCAAATGGACACCGCTCTGCGAAAACAGGCTGACATCGTGGGAACCTTTCAATTCTTTCCGATACGACAAATCGGAGACAAGCAAGGAAACAGCACGGTCCAAATCGCGCTCGTGTATCAAAATGTCAATGTCACAGCTGGTCCGCATCCACGGCTCGGGATAATATTGGCGAAGGACCGAACCTTTGAGCGGGATGAACGGAATTTCCGCCTTGTTCAGCGCCTTGCGAACCGAATTCAGTTCATAGTTGATGCGCTCATAGCGGTAGACCGCCATCATCAGTTGCTTCTCGAATTTTGACTTGATCTCCCCGTCCGGAAGCAGTCCGTTTTTAATCAGCGCGTCTCCAACCAAATGGGCAAGGTCATGGGACTTGGAAAGCTGATACAAGTTGCTCCAAAAGCGTACAGAATCCTCCGGAACAACGATCGGATCGCTCTGTCCGCAGACTTCGTACCTTATGCAGTTTGTCATTGTCTGTATCATTTTTTTCACTATTGCTTCTTTTGACATTTTAAATTACATCCTTTTAGAACGCTTTTAGCATAAAAACGAAAATCCTTATCTAAAATGATTGCACCAGCAATAGGAATTACTGAAAAACCAACAGCAATAGCACCATTTAACAGAAGTTCAATGATTTTGTTATCTGATTTTACCAAGCAGAAGTTCATCACAAGTAACAGCAATGTAAATATTAGCATATAAGCATAATTACGCATATAATATTTTTTTGTCGAACTATGAAATGCGTATTTATGTAAAACATGCGGCTCAACGATATGACAAATTGTTAGGTTCGTAATAATCGTTGCGACAATAACCCCAACAACTGCCAGATTGTCATTAAAAGCTTTTTGAAAAATCAATACAAACAAGATTGACAATATTAGATTGGATAAACCTTCAAAAATAGGCTTCCATCTATCATAGTAAAAAGTTCCGGATGCATCCCTGAACAGTAGCGTAGATTGACGCATAAATTGAATAAAGTAATTGACCGTAATGACAAATGAAATAGATTTTTCCAATTGTAGTCCCGCTCCAAAGAGTAAAGTTATCAAATCATCTATGATTCCATAATAGCCAAAGAAAAAAATACACCCTAAAGAAAAATTCAATGTACAGAAGAAATGGTAATATTTCTTAAACTCAACTCCATCTTTTATAAACAGACGCCCTATGGTTGCGGTTAAAGGGGTAAAAAACAAAGTAATCGTTCCGGTCATAGCTGTCATTATCGTGGTATAATTCGAGTACTTACCAAGTATTGTCACTCCGATAAATGCCGATATAATGATACTGTCTATCGTATTGACCAAGACCCCGCCAATGCGATGCATAAACATTGCTTTTACGTTTTTTACGATTTCCTTTTTCGTTTCCGTGTCAATACGTTTACTTCCGCTTGCAAAGACAAACGAATATCTCCTTTTTGCTACCTTCTCACTTAATCCCCATTGTAATAATGCCGCCACAATTCTGCAGCCCAAATACCATACAAAGGATTTAGTTACAAATAAAATAACTATTTGTAAGACATATTGAAGCAATTGTCCGCATGAAGTAATTGTCGTGGAAACATAATTATCTTCATAAGCATTCATCAAAGATGTTTGGGCACTAAAAAAATATGTAATTACGACCGAAAGCAACATGATACCGAAGGTCAGATATAAGTTTACATCTATATCGGCATACCCTTTTGCAAGATACGGCAGAAAAGGCATCAAAGCACAACCGGCTATGGCAATGATGCCGCCAATAACAAGATAAATTTTCTTAAAAAGCTTATATAAAGATAAAACTTTTTCCGTATCCCCCATTACGATCGGTTTGTACATACAATATATTATTGCACTGCCAATACCGAGTTCAACAACGGACAGCATTCCTATAATACTTAAATATAATGAATTTAATCCGTTGACATCATTACCTACGAAACGAATAAGATATCGCCTGACAAACAGGTTTCCTATCAATAAGGCAATCTTGAAAAAAATAGATACAGCAACATTTAATATGCTACGATTTTTACTCATTATTCTTCATTTGAGCTTTATAGAACTCATCTATAATACTTTATATATTTTCTTATTTTCTTGAAGATTCCTTGATGTCAGTTTCAAAGCATTGCGCCACAAAGAATCGTTTATCGTAATATATTTTTTATTTCCAATGAAAAATGAAAGCACATGCAAAACTTTAAATTTCATGGCAAAAATAATATACTGACAGAAAGTCAACCTTGTTTTTTCTTTCCAAGACCCTATAAAATGATGAACAGCAAAGATAGGAGGCATGTCGTTATTCTTACTAATAGTCCCAGCAAAGTAATCTTTAGGCAAAATTTTTATATCTCTTATGGCATATAAACCGTTTGTTACTCTGCGTTTGTTCAAATAATCCAAGACCAAAAAAGTAATTTTTGTATTTATCGTGCTCTCCGTTTCAACACCTTTAAAATGAAGTTTGCTGTATTCTTCCCACATACGTTCATAGATTGAATGATGCGCTACTGCTGATAGAACACCTGTAGATAACAAAAACTTGTTATCAAAGCCAAAAACTACATTGGCATTATTAAAAATATCTGCAGGTGGTGCAAACAATTCAACATCAGTATCTAAATATACGCCACCATATTCCTTCAGTACATAAACTCGAACAGCATCAGAAACAAAAGCCCATTTTTTTGCCCTATACGCCTCGCTTATATATTCACAGCATGAAATATCAAAGTTGGTCTCATTCCACTCTATTATTTCGTAATCGGGCATGTATTGTTTCCAACTATCTATGCACTTTTTAACTTTTTCAGAAAATGGATTTCCTCCAAACCAACAATAGTGAATCTTTTTGGGAATATAAATCTTAATATCCATATATTTATCCTTAGTTATAATGCTAATCAATGTTTATAAGTATATTATACCATAATATACTCACAGAAAGCAATTCCTTTACCGTAATCATAATTACTAAGATACTTTTCAAGATTTTTCATTTTTTCGTCTCTTGTATGATACCCCTTAAATACACTATTGACAAAATCGCTTAACAATAGGAAACAATTAATCTTAACCTTGGTCCTTTGCATAGAAAGACGATTGATAGTTAAATAAATATGACGTAAAACGAATTCGTAATATACTTGACTCAAAGGAAGCCCTAACGCTATTCTATCTTTATGCAACGAAAGAAGTATCCAGACAGAATCAATAGATTTATTTTTTCTCTTACATGTTGCCGTTATTCCTTTAGGGTTTTGACGATAAAAGTAACATTCTTTGTTGTATAATTTTTTATTGGTCAACTGTTCGAATAGAATCTGCTCAATTATAGTATCCTCAAACCAATAGTTTATCGGAAAGCATATATTTTCCCATCTTTCCGATTTGAATATCTTCCCCCATGGAAACCCTGTAAAACCATTGCGAACAATCGTTTTTTTCTTAATGTACTTTCCTTCTTTATTTACATTGCAGTAGCCAACCTCCACCATTTCATAATTGGATTGATCAGCTATCAATACAGCTTCTTCTAAAACCGACCACTCTATCCAATCATCTGAATCAATAAATGTAATATACCTTCCTTTAATATTCTTCAAACCTGCATTGCGAGCGCCGGAAAAGCCTTTATTTTCCTGATTTATAATTTCGACTTCCGGTATGTCCTTATAATTTTTCAGCAACTCATAGGTTCCATCTATAGACCCATCGTTAATAATCGTAAGTCTATATGAGATTTTTTTTGCTGGCATTACAATGGAATCAATGCACTGACAAATATATTTTTCTGCATTATATGCAGGAACAATTATATGCAAATCAGCAATTATATCAATATTATTTTTTGTAATGCATGTGGTAGATGAATCTGCAGAGTAATCATTCAAAAAGGACCTCGCTAAATCCACACTTTTTTCATCATGTTTCACATGCAAATGTGGTTTTAGCAACAGAAATATAGGACCCAAATTTGATTTTTTTATTACTTTTCTAAATAGCGGTGTTACTGACATATTTTCCCTTTTATTTTTTGTGCCAAATTTTTTCTTATCTTGCTTGCAAAACTATTTCCGAACAAAGGGGTCAAGAAACGATATATCCTTCCTCTCAATCCGGAAACTCCGGCAAAACCGTCTAAACCAACAATCGTTTTTATCCAAATATTATTTTTTCTATATATAGTGAAGGTCAAATGATAGTGCTTCAGATTTCCATGAATTAACCAAAAGCTCAGTGTCATCGGTAGAGCCATCATCAACAATTATCCACTCAAAATCTTTATTTGTTTGTCGGCAAAGCGACATAAAGGCATTCGTTATAATATAGCCCCGATTATATGTGGGAGTCAAAACGGTAATCATATGCGCCCATCCCTTTTCCCAAATAGTTTTCTTAACGCATTAAACCCATTCTTTCCTGTTAATCTATAAAGAATCTTAAGAAACTTTGTTCGCCGCTTAACATTTTTAGGCACCCAACTCGCTTTGTAATGATGTATAGAATAAGTGTTACTTGTTAACCTTAACCTTCTATCAATATCTCCCTTTGGGGAGAAATATTCTGCGGGATAAACAAAAATGGTGTCAACTTCTTGAATTTCCTTTGTATTTGTCAAACCATGTTTTTGTAATAATTCGGTGGTTCTATCCACTATAGTATAATTTAAGTTAGGTGTCCCGTCTTCATTAAGAAAGTGATCCGATTCGTATTCCTCAAGTATTTCTTTATAAAAAGAATGTCCAGCTACACTGGCACATCCCAGTCCCGGATTGACTTTCATTTTCTCCTTTGTGTAGTTTTCACATCCCATATAGTTGCCACGATCAATAATATCGGCTAGAGGTTTTAATAACTCCACATCTGTATCTAAATAAATACCTCCGTTCTCGTATAGTATTTTATATCTGGCATAATCGCTTACAAATGCCCATTTTTTCGCTTCATATGCTTCCCTAACATAATCACAGCTTTGAATATTGAAATTACTTTCATTCCACTCCACAATTTTATAATCGGGCATATATTTTTTCCAACTATCTATGCATTTCTGCTCTAATTCAGAAAATGGATTTCCGCCAAACCAACAATAATGAATTATCTTTGGTATAATATTGTTCATTAGTAAGTACCCCCAAAAATTCAGACTGCTATTTTTCCTGTAAATGACTATACACGCCGATGAAAATCATGCAATACAAATAAATCAACATCAGATAATTGATAAAAAAACATAAATCCAAAAAGTACTGCAATTATCAAAAAGAACAGAATCCTCTTTTTTAACGACAGCCTTGCAAGCAAACCGGGCAACAAAAGACACCAATAAAAAGAAAAATAAACGGCAATGCGGTTCCACAAGGCAAAAGATAATGCCCCCATTTGAATAAACAAGGCTCCGGATGACAAATTAAATAAATAATTTAAGTTTTTATTATTATTTTCATTCGTCATACGGAATAAAATCATTGATAAGCCAAGAACAACAACAATAAACAACAACATGCCGTAACCACCGTCACTTAAAATGCCATCTTTATACCTAGAATTTGCATAAATAGCAGACAAAAGAGGTATTGCGACTAAAACCGCGAGATATGATACTCCGGAAAGGAGTGCCAATCGAATGACATTAAATCTTCTTGACCACAGAAAATAGATGATAAGCATATAAATACAACAAAGCGCTGTTTTATGAATTGTCGCTGCAAGCAAAATAAACAACAAGCATTTCATCCAAGATCCCTTACGGATTTGTTTATATGCAAAAATAGTGATGGCTCCGGCAAGGGCCTGTCGCAGAATACTGCATAGTAACCCAAGCATCCCTAAACCAGAAAAGATAATCAGCGATACCGTTGGAAAAGGAGAATCAGTCAGTATAACCTTCCAGTACAATACAAAAGTAAATACAAAAAGTATCGCTCTTGCTACCCACCAGTCATTTGTAAAAAGTCTAATGATTTTCAATACCGCAAAAAAGCCATTATCCAGTGAAAAATCTGTAGCAAGATCAATCCACGAATACCTATCTACCAACGACCAATAATATGTATAGTAAGTATCGGAATCATAACCAACGTTCACCTCCTTAAAAATGCCAAAAAACAGAATGATGCAAACAGGTATTAAGGAATATAACAGTTTTTTTCGAGCCGGTCTTTTCAAAGCGATGGAATCCGATACAGTCGAAACTTCCAATAATCCACACAGAATTAAGGATGCAAATAATATAATATAAAGTAGCATACTCACTCCTTAAGTCTTAGCAAACCTTTGATAAATTCGATATAGAGACTTTCTATAATTTTCAATATCACAAATATCTCTTGCGTTTTTTTCTGCCGTAGCAGAAAGTTTGTCGTGTAAATCTTTATTCTGTAGCAAAAGCACGCAATGTTCAGCTATTTCTGTATTTGATTCAAGCAAATACCCGCTTTCTCCATTTTTTACTATATCCTTCAAACCATCCACCGCAGTGCTTACAATCGGAACCCCCAACGACAGAGCTTCTAACGCACACATCGGAGTTCCTTCCCAACGTGATGTCATAATCATCACTTTGCTGTCATATAAAATTTTAAACGGATTGGATTGAAATCCCAACATATCAATATTTTCACTTAAATGCTTCTTTTGAATCAGATCCCTGATCGTCTCGTCCAACTCGCCTGTTCCGATAATCGCAATCCTTGTTTGGGGACGCATATCAATAACCCTTTCGAAAACATCAATCGACCTTTCCGGATTCTTTGGGTATGTCAATCTCCCCAAATAAACAATTTCATATGGATAATTATTAGAATCTGTCTGCATTTTTTTGTATAGAGCATCTATATCTATGACATTATATAGAACCGTTGATTTTTTGCGAAAAAGCTGATGAAAGAAATAACCCGAAAAAGAACTCTTCGACACCCAAAAAATATGCTTTGCTTTTATTGCCGCAAACAAATATGCAATAGATTTTATTGTTAGCTTTCTTGAGTTAAATGCATTGTTATGAATATGGGAGATCAAAGGGATACTGCCACAAGCTTGGGCTGCTACAAAACCTGCCCGCATATCATGTGCATGAATTATATCCGGGACAAACGATTTTATAACTCTTTTCAATTCTTTTTTATTTAATACAGTAACAGGGAAAAATAGTATATTTTTTTCTTTCAGGGCATTACGAATCTCTCCGTCAATAGAACAGTATGCCATTTCAATGCCTCCATCAGATCGAAACATATCTATAATTTGGCATACTACATTCTCAGCACCTGAAAATCTATCGGACCCCAAAATATGCAAAATTTTCATTATTTATAACCCTATATATTTTTTCGTTTATTCTTTTACTATTAAAATTTTCTTCCGCGAAAATACGGGCGTTTTCTCCCATCCGCTCCGTATCCATAGGATGTTCAAGGCACCACATCACTTTTTCTGCCATCTTTTCGCTGTCACCGCGTGGGATAATAAATCCGTTATACCCATCAAGCACCGTGTCCCTGCACCCGTTTACATCGGTTGTTATGATCGCTCTTCCCATCGCCTCGGCTTCCATAACCGACATCGGCATTCCTTCACGATAAGACGGCAAAATAAGCACCGAACAATCTTCGTAAAACGGTCTGACATCGGTTGTCGTGCCAAGGTAATTGATGCTTCCATCATCTATGTATTCCCTGATATCCTCAAGGGAAACCGTTCCCTCTGCTCCAAGGTAATGAAACACCGCATCCGGATATTTTTGCTTTACGATTCTGGCACATTTGCAGTACTCGTAAACGCCCTTTGTCTTTAACATTCTTGCTACCATTAAAAACGTTTTGTTGTTTTTAATGGGTTTATAGGCAAACCGTTCAAGGTCGACACCTATCCCGTGAATCATTTCGCATTGCTCCGGTTTTACCAGCTGTCTTTGGATAAATTCCGCTTTATCGTCGTTATTCAGGAAGAATACCTTTTTACAGTTCTTAAAGGACTTCTTATAGAGATGGCAAACAACTTTTCTGATGAGTCTCCATTTCACACCGTTGTTGATAAAGACATCTCCGGCACCTTCGACCATCGAATAAATATTCTTTATCCCCGCTTTTTCAGCAGCCAAAACGCCGAAGGTGTTAGGCTTGAGCATGAAAGTAAATACTATATCCGGAGCGATTTGTTTTATCATCTTGAAATACCCATGTTTAAGCGACAAAACACTTACCGGATTGAGACTTCTGTTTTGGGCTGATATGCAATAAAAATCAGCGCCAAACTTTTCGATTTCGATTTTACGCTTATCATCAAACGCTATGACTGAAACATCAATTTTCTCATTTTGCAAAGCTTTGATAAGTCCGCGGCGAAATGTACAAACGGAATCGGATGTCACACATATTAAAAGTGCTTTCATTGTGATGCCCTTTCGCTTTTTTCCACACTTTCTTGCAATGTATATTTGCGATAATCCCGTTTATACTCGCTCATTTTTTTCTCATACGCCAAACTACCGAAGGCCTTATTTACAAGTTTCGTGAAGAGTCCGATGATTTTCAGCATCCAACCAAAACCTTTTACAAGACGAATTTTTCTTCCGTGAACCACAGCAATCATTTTTACCATTTCGCATGTGTTCGTGTACTCCGCATTTTGCGGAAAGAACGTTCCGCTTTCCTCGTTGTCAATCATGAGTCGCACAAATTCACATAGATTTTCGATATACAGCATAGAACGCTCATTTTTGACATACGGAAAAAACGGTAATTTCTGCGCGTACTTTGAAAGCGTCGGATAGTTTCCTTTACTCCCCTTTCCGTATATCATCGGCGGACGGAGAATGACAACCCTGAAGTTTTCATCGTTCAGAGGTCGAAGTCCGTTTTCAGCTTGAACCTTACTGTCTCCATAGCAATTGGCAGGAGATATCGGAGTATCCCGTGTAATGATTTTTTGTTTACCGATCGGAGCGCTGTTCCCGTACACAATCGCGCTTGACATGAAAATGAACTGCCTGACCCCGTCCGCTTTTGCTTTCTTTGCGGTTTCCACAGTCAAATCCGTATTGACCGCATAGTACAGCTTTTCCTTTTCTTTGCTGATCTTTCCGCTGTCCGAATGCGCGATCCCCGCAACATGAAAAACAACATCGTAGTCCGCAAAGCTCTTCTCTCTCCAACTACCATCGATCATGTCAACCGTATCGACCGAATAGCTGTCCGGATAGTTGGTTTTTATGTATTTTTCAAAGGATGTTCCGATATAGCTGTTGGCACCTGTGATCAGTATTTTTTTCATTTCCCAACCTTTTCCTTCTCCGCTTCTTCCCGTTTCAGCTCTCCCGTTCCGCCCTCAACCACTCCGTCGTGCTTCAGGACCGATTTGATGGTTCCGAAAAAGCATTTGCAATCAAACAGGAAACTCATTTTCTTTACATATTCGCCGTCCAGCTTGGCTTTGACGGGAATCTCCAGCTCGTCCCGTCCGTTGATCTGCGCCCAGCCCGTCAACCCCGGCTTGACATCGTTTGCACCGTATCGATCGCGCTCCGCGATCAGGTCATCCTGATTCCACAGCGCGGGGCGGGGACCGATGATACTCATTTGCCCAACAAAAATATTGAATATTTGCGGTAACTCATCCACAGATGATTTTCTGATAAAGCGTTGCCAACGAGTCAGCATGGCTTCCGCATCTCGCAATTGGTGCGTTGGCGTATCGTGCGGCGCAGTTACCGGCATTGAACGAAATTTCAAAATGGTAAAGGTTCGTTTATGTAGTCCGACCCGTTTTTGTCTGAAAAAGACAGGACCGCGGGAATCAAGTTTGATAATGATTGCCACAACTGCCATTGGCAGAGCCAGCACCACAATACCGAGAAAAGACAGGACGATATCAATCAACCGCTTAAAAAAATGCTTATACATTACTCAACTTTTTCCTTTCGCATTTATCCATCCGCTTTGGCTTCTCCCTCTTCGGCAGACGGTTATTTAGGCTGTTTTGTCTGTTCTCTTAGGACCTCATGATAATCCAGCGTGCGCTTTGCTTCCATTTGTGCTCTCGCCGCGACCACACTGCCACATTGCAGCACACAGCCGTCTCCGACCGTTGCGTTATGGTTCACGATTGCACCCGCACAAAGAATAACACCGACCCCAACTCTTGCATTGGCATTGACAACGGTCATCGGCTCCGCGATGACGCCTCTTTTTATTTCAGCGGATGGTGCCACATATGCATTTGGACTAATAAGCGTTGCAATCCGAAAGCCTGCGGCTTCCAATCCTTGAATATGCTTCAATCTTGTCTCCGCATCGCCAATTGCAACAACAGCATACGAATAATGGTCGACATATGCCCGATAATTCGCAAGCCGATCAATCGCCTTCGGGCAGACATCATCCAGAAAATCAATCGCCTCAAAGCAACCCATTGCCTCGGCAATTTCCTTTGCCACGAAGCCATACTGCCCTGCTCCGAGAATGATAAGCTTCTGATTCACTGTGTCATCCCCCTTGTGTCTCCTTCTCGTTTTATCTCTAAATAAAATATTTCGCCAAGCGCAGCATAAAGGCGCGTCCTGAAAGCACAAATAGGGGGTTCCCCCCAATGTTTTTATTCTTCCATATTGTATAATACCATAAAAGGGCGGATTTGTCAAGGGCTATCTGAATATTCGTATCTAAAATCCTCGAAATTTAGTACTCTTTTTGAACTTTTCGGCTCCCGAGTATGTTTTATCCAAGCTCCGTTTATCCTTCGCGTGTCGGAATACTCGGGTGCTTCTTGCGAAAAAAATCCGAAAAATTTTCTTGGAACCTCTTGACAAAACGGGCAGGTTATGCTATACTATCACAGTCAAGTTAGTTGCAGCTAACCGATTGACCGAAACGGCTTTGTGCGGTACGGGATTCCGCGCCGCACAAATTCAGCGCTTTTGGTTAGTCGCGACTAACCGCATATTATATTGAAAATATTTTGAAAAGGAGAAAAACAATGAGCAGGCTTGCAATTCTATGTATGCCGAGCAAGGCTTCGCTCGGTGAAGCGGCAGAGCGGGTTGCGGTCGGGGCGCTTTCAAACGGGGCACAACCGGATTGCTTTGATGTCTCGGGCGCGTTTGACCCCTCGGTCCTCTCGGGCTACGATGCGGCGGCGTTCGGGCTTGGGGCGGGCTTTGACCGCGAGGCTTTTCTATCCCTCTTTTCCAATTGCCTTTCCGAATTGAAGGGCAAACGGATCGGCTTCTTCGGGGAGACCGAGGAAAATGCGGAGCTTCTCGCGGCGCTGGCGCGGTTCGGGGAAGCAGTGGGCTGTCGGATACATCCGCTCTCCCCCGCAGAGGTACCCGCTGCGCTGGGTTCGTCTTTGGTTCGGAAGAAGGAGCTTCGCCCCGACCTTGCGGGAGTGGTGCCGATCATCTTTTCCACCATTACGGGCAACGGCTACAAGCTGGCGGTTGCGGCGGCAGAGGCGGTCCCCGACCATGTGGGTCCCTACAACATCCGCTACATCAACGACGAGGTGATTGACAAGTTTGACACCTTTGTGCTTTCCTACTGGTGCAATCACGGGACGGCTGACGATGACACGATTGATCTGATTGCCCGTATGCGCGGGAAGAAGCTGATTGTTATCGGGTCGCTTGGGGTTTCGGTTGACACGGCGCACGCCGCGAAGGTTTGCGAAAACGTGACTGCGCTCGCCTCGGAGCACAACATTTTGCTCGGTCACTACCTCTGCCGCGGGAGCATTGATTTGCGGCGGACCTTTGCACGGACGCGGATTCCCGAGGGAGAGAAGGGGCATCTTTCGATGGAGCGCTTTGAAAAGCAGAAGCAATCCTTGGGGCATCCGAACGCCGAGGAGCTGGACGGGGCGCGCCGCGCGGTTGCGGAATTTCTCAAAAAGGCATGAGCGGGAAAACGGTAACAAAGGGAACCGCGCGGGACAGACCCGCATCCGACGGGATTGCACGGCGGCGGGCATCGCGGCTGATTGTGATTGCGGTATTCGGGGCGCTCTCGGTGCTTTCGGTGCTGGTCTGCACGGGGATTGGAAGCGTGAAGATATCGGTCCCCGATGTGGCGCGGGCGCTGTTTGTTGACGATGGGAGCATGGCGCGGCTGTTGGTCTGGAATCTGCGGTTTCCCCGCGTTCTGGTCGGTGGGCTGGTTGGCGTTTGCCTCTCGCTTTCGGGGTGCATTTTGCAGGGCGTGATGCGCAACACGCTGGCATCGCCCTCGACCATCGGAGTAACGGGCGGTGCGAGCTTTGTGGGATATCTGACGCTGGTCGCCTTCCCCGCTTATGCGCATCTGCTTCCGATCGGTTCGATTCTCGGGGCATTCGTCACAACGATGCTGATTTACGCGCTGGCGTATCAGAAGGGCGTATCCCCCGTGAAAATGATTCTCTCGGGCATGGCGGTTTCGGCGCTGTTCGGCGCATTCAACGACATCATCAAGACCTTTTTTGCGGAATCGCTTGGCAACGCCTCGGGCTTTCTGGTTGGCGGGCTGAACGGCGTTGGCTGGGAGAGCCTGCGCATGATTCTCCCCTACGTCGCCGTTGGGTGCTTCATCTGCGCCACGTTGCCGTCCCGCATGAACATTCTGATGCTGGGGGACGAAACCGCGAACGCGCTCGGACTTCGGACCGAATTGTTCCGCTTCCTTCTGATTGCGGTCTCCTCGCTTCTTGCGGGGGCGGCGATTGCGGTGGCGGGGCTGATCAGCTTTGTGGGACTTATCGTCCCGCACATTGCGCGGCTTCTGGTGGGGTCGGACTACAAGTACCTCTTCCCCGCGTCGGCTTTGCTCGGCTTCTCTTTGGTTTGCATCTGCGACACGATCGGGCGCGTGATTCTGCCGCCCGGGGAGGTGCCTGTGAGCATCATTCTTTCGTTTATCGGTGCGCCGTTCTTCCTGTATCTGCTGCGCACAAGAGAAGGAAAGAGGGGGTGACGGGATGTACTTCGGATTTCGGGATGTACAGGTCCGATACGGCAAAAAGGAAATTTTGCATGGGCTGACGCTGGAGATTCCGCGCGGCAAGGTGGTTACGCTGATCGGGCAGAACGGGTGCGGCAAGTCTACCCTGCTCAAAACCGTTTCCAAAGCCGTGACTCCGCAGGCGGGCGAGGTGGTCTATCTGGACAAGCGGCTTTCCGCCTACCCGCCCAAGCAACTGGCGCAAAGGATTGCTTACCTTGCGCAGGTGCACGAGTCCCCGCCCGACATTGACGTGCGCACGCTCGTTTCCTACGGCAGGTTCCCCTATTCCCGCTTTGGGCGCGGAATGACTGCCGCGGACGGGGAGATTATTGACCGCGCGCTGGCGCTGACGGGGCTGACGCATTTGGGCGGTCGCATTCTTGCCACGCTCTCGGGCGGAGAGCGGCAACGCGCATGGATTGCCATGACCATTGCGCAGGAGCCGGAAATTCTCATTCTCGATGAGCCGACAACCTATCTGGATGTCAGCTATCAGGTGGAGGTTCTGGAGCTGGTGAAGCGGCTCAACCGCGAGCTGGGAATCACCATTGTCATGGTTCTGCACGACATCAACCTTGCCGCGCGCTACTCGGATTATCTGGCGGCAATCCGAGACGGCGTTCTCTTTGCGGCGGGGACGCCCTCGGAGATGGTGACGGAAGAAAATCTGCGCGACATCTTTGAGATTGAAGCCGCCGTTTACAAGGACCCGATTCACGGGTGCCCGTATTTTATTCCGCAAAGGACAACCTTCGGCGTAAAATAAATCAAAAACCATATTTTGGAGGAAACGAAAATGAAACGTATTTTTGCACTGCTGCTCTGTGTCTGTATGCTTGCGGGGATTCTGACCGCCTGCAAAAAGACCGAAACCGACCCCAAGGACACGACCGCCGCTCCCACCGGCACAAACGCACCCGCCGACAACACCTCGGAGCCCGATGAGGACAAGAGCGCGGCTTTGAAGGCAAGCCTGAAGGCGGGCTTCCTCAAGGACGCGGACGAGGTGATTGTGAATGAGGATTCCGTGACCTTCAAGGATGCGACCTCTTCGGACGGCTCCACGGTGACCGTGAAGAAGAACCCCGCGAAGGTGGTCAACCTTTACGGCTCCTTCACCACGCTCTGGTACGAGGCGGGCGGCTCGCTCATCGGTTGCATCGGCGGGGACAGCGCGCAGGAGCTGTACAAGGAATACATCGGCAGAGACATCACGACCGACAAGGGCATGAATGTTGTTGCCACCAGCTCCTCGGGCAAGAAATGGAATGTGGAAAAAATCGTTGCGCTTCAGCCCGACCTGATTATCTGCTCCACGGCAATGAGCGGGTATTCCACCATCGAAAGCCCCGCAAAGGCGGCAAACATTCCCGTGATTGCGGTCAGCTACGACGACTTTTCGGATTACCTGAAATGGTTCAAGGTATTCTGCAATCTTTCGGGCAATGCCGGACTGTGGGAGAGCGTTGCGCTGAAGGCACTTGACGAGGTTGTGGAGGTGCTTTGCGAGATTCCCGACGGAAAGGCTCCGACCGTGTTCAGTATGTTTGCCAACGCAAGCAAGCTGGAAGCCAACACCTCCTCTACGGTGGTTGGCGGAATGGTGACCGCCATGAAAGCAACGAACATTGTGGACAGCTGGTCGAACACCGACGGCGCGACCCGTCTAACCATCAATCTGGAGACCGTGTTTGCCGCGAGCCCCGATATCATTATCATTCAGTGCCACGCAGGGACCGATGCGGCAAAGGAGCAGGTTGAGGAAACCTACGGGGACAATGCCGTTTGGAAGTCGCTGAATGCCGTGAAGAACGGGAAGGTATTCTATCTGGAGAAATCGCTCTTCCACAACAAGCCCAACAGACGCTTTGCCGAGGCTTACCGGGTGCTGGCGGAGATTTTGTATCCGGATGTGGCATTCTCCTTCAAGAGCGCGGAATGAGCTTTTCCGAACGGTATAAAAGTCACCACGACGCGTCACGCGACCTGAAAAACCGATATACCGCCGACACCGCAGGGAGGGACTACCTTCCTGCGGTGTTGACCGAAGCGGCAAAAAGCCGCCGCGTGATTTATCTGCACGTCCCCTTCTGCAACAAGGTCTGCTCCTTCTGCCCGTTCCACCGTCCCGATGAACTGGATCGGCGGGAATACCATCTCTACCTCATCCGCGCAATTCGGCGGGTGCGGGACTACCCGTATATGCGGGCACCGATTGATGCGGTGAACTTCGGCGGCGGGACCCCAACCTCGCTCTCCCCTGCGCAGATGGCGGCGGTGCTCGCGGAGCTGCACAACAGCTTTTCAATCTCTCCCGATGCGGAAATCAGCGTGGAGACCTCGGCAACGGGACTTTCGGACGAGATGCTGGCGGTTTTGCGCGAGGGCGGGGTCAATCGGCTGTCGGTTGGCATTCAGAGCTTTGACGATGATGCCAGACGCTTGCTCGGCAGGCGCGGGAGCGGCGAATTTGCCGCCTCGCGCGTGGCGGCGGCGATGCGGGCGGGAATCCGCAACACGAGTGTGGACCTGATTTACAACTACCCGAACGAGACCGAGGAGAACCTGCAAGCCGACCTTGACACCATTGCGTCGCTGGACGTTGCGGGCATCTCCTTTTACTCGCTGATTCTGCACGAAAAAACGCCGCTTTTTCGGCGGCTTGACGAGGACGCGAAGGCGAAAATGCGCGACATGGGGCGGGAAAAGGCGTTTTTCGACCAAATATTCGAGGGGCTTGCGCCGCACGGCTACCGCCTGAAGGAGCTGACGAAGCTGGTCAAGGACGGGCGCGACCGCTACGACTACATGGAAATCCGTCACAGCGGCGGGAGCTGTATTGCGCTCGGGCACGGTGCGGGCGGCAACCTTGAGGATTACTTTTACCACAACTCCCATGCCGTGGCGGACATCTCGGAGGACATCCGCGTCTGCTCGCGTGGGCGGGTTCTGCTTCCCGAATACCGCATGCTTGACGCGCTGATTTACGCCCTGCAAAAGGGCAGTGCCTCGCTCGCGCCCTTTTCGGAGCGGCTGGGGGTCGACCTCTCCCGCCTCTTTGCCCGGAAGCTCGCGGACTATGCCGAAGCGGGCTATCTGGCATGGGACGGTGACACGGTGACCCTGACGCAGGACGGCGTGTTTTTCGGAAACAATATCATTTCGGAGCTGATCGGCTGTATCACAAGCAGGAGCCGATAAGCCAAACAAAGCGGGCACCCCGTGGGGTGTCCGCTTTGTTTTCGGTTTTTGCAAAGCATCAGCGGACCTTGAGGGTCTTTCGGATGCTCCGCTTGGGGAAGGTCAGCGTTTTGCCGTCGAAGGTGAACGGAGCAGCCTCCCCATCGATGTGCAGGCTTTGCGGGGCGGTCAGGTACGGCAGGGTGAGTGCGCCGAGGGTCAGAGTCCCCTCCTCCAAAGCCAGCTCTGTCGCTCCGTCCTCCGCGCGGGCATAGCTTCCGTAGCAGGTTCCCACGCTGAACAGGCAACGGAAGGCCCCCTCCGTGCGCGGGGAGAAGCCGATGCGGGCGGCGGGCAGGTCGAACAGGAAGCCCGAAAGGATTGGCAGGAGGGCAAAGGATGCCATTGAGCGCGCATAATTGCTCCCGCATTCCATCTCACCCCACGGATTGCGGTTTTCCCCGTTGTAGCGGGCACGGACCGCGCGGACGATTTCCAGCCCCTCGGCGGTCTTTCCCTCCGCCAGCATCAGCCCGCCCAGCGCGTATTCAAAGCCGTTCATGCTTTCCTCGCAATACGGAATCGGGATTGCGGGCTTGCTTGTTCCCTCGGGGTAGGTACAGATGACGGTTGCGGCTTCGTCATTCAGGGCGAAAACGCGCCACGGGTTGGCAAAATCCCGCAGGCTCCGCTTGTGGTTGTTTCGCCACAGGGTATCGAGCGCGGTGGCGACCTGCGCTTCGTCAAACAGCTTATCCAGCCCCAGAATGTCGGTGTGCCACTGACCGAGCATCTGGTCGATTTCACAGCCCGCTCCGATCTGGTATTTGATCTCCCCCGCTTCGGCGTTCCAATAGGTCTCGGCGGCACCGAAGCGCGCGGGGACTGCGGGGTCGTTCAGGTCGATGCGCTGCACGAAATGCGTGCCGCAGAACAGCTTTTCCCGCAGATACCGCTTGCCGTTTGCGAGCAGGCTGCGGTACAGCTCCGCGACATCGTCCCACATGGCATCCGCCATCTCCGCTCCCGCCTCCAGTGCGCCGAGGTACATTCCCTCCAGCCATGCGGAGGGTCCGAACAGCTCCATATCCAGCGTGTGATGCTGCCGTCCCTCCAGCACGCCGTCGCGGTCACGGTCCCATGCGTCGGGGTTCTGCTCGCTCCATGCGTAGGCAAGCATTCCCTTGACCTTTTCCCAGTGCTTTTCGAGCCATGCGGTGTCTCCCGAGAGCTTCCATTCGCGCCACATCCGCATAACGGTTCCCATCTGCCCGTCGAGGCACGCCCGCCGCTCCCCGACCCCCGGGCGGTAATCGGCTCTTCCGAGCGGAAGCCCCAGACGGAATTCGGTTTTTCCCGTTTTCGGGTCGTAGCCGTACTCCAGCTCGTTCTCGCGCATTCCGCGCTCCAGCTCGGGGAAAAGGAAGCAGAGCGCATAGGCATAGCTCCAGACGTGCTGACAGCTTCCCTCGCAGGAGCCTGCCTGCTCATGAACGCCCTCCCAGCCCCAGAGCCTGCCGTTTTCGGTCCGCAGGACGGTGGGAGATTTGAGGACCGCGAGGTTGGCGGACACTGCATCGAGGACGGCGGGGTCAACGGTGGAGGAAAACAGGATGTCGCGGAAGCGCTCGGTCCGTTTGCGGAGCGTGTCGAAATGCTCCGCGGCATAGCGGAAGGTCTCGGCGGAATCGCGGAATCGCGTGGCGTAATGATTCCGCCACGGAATGTCCTTCCCCGCCGCGTCCTGCCACGGCTTCCAATCGTTGATGCGGTTCGGATAGCTCCACGCGAGCACGAACGGGACCTCCCGCGTCTCCCCCGACAGGAGCGTAACCCTTGCGTAAACGGTACAGCTGTCACCGCCCTTTTCGCAGGGGGTATCATAGCTTCGCTCGCGCAGGGCACCGAGGACCGAAAGCTCCCGCCAATAGGTTGCGGGGCGGTCCTGCCAGTCACCGCGATAGCCGTATTCCTGCACGCCGAGGTCCTCGCCCAGCACGCCGCAGGTCAGGTCTCCGCAGGCGGGGTCCTCCTGCGGGATGCCGTCACCGCTCATGGTGACCGACACGCGCCCCGTCTCCCGCGCCGCGCGGTTGCGGGAATTCCGATTCGGGTTACACACGGTAAAGCAGACGGTATAGTGAATCGGCTCGGCGGTCGGGTTCTCCAAGCGGACCGCGAAGAAGGCGGCGGGGATGCAGGAATTCTCCGCGTCGTGCGGAATCATCGGGTTGAACGCGGTCAGCCCGACGGCGGCGGGGAACGACGAATCGCGGAAGGTCAGGCTCGCCACGGGGAACCTGCCGTCAAACACGACCTCGGAAAAATGCGGGAAGCCCGCCATGGTCTCGCTGTCGGGACCGAAGCCGTAGCCGCGGAAGGTGCTTTTTCGGTACTGCCCCATCAGGTCCTTTTGGCAGTCCCCGTTCAGCACCCGCACATCCCGCTTTCCCGCCCACTCTGCGGAAACCGCGAGGTGCGTAAAGCCCATCAGACTGCCCTTGCTCGGGCGGTTAAAGATTTCAAAATCGCACAGTCTGCCGTTTCCCGCAAGCCCGACCGAGCCTGTTCCGATTCCGCCCAGTGGGAACACGATTTCCTTCAGATTTTTTCCGCTGTAAAGCATTTGCTTTCCCTCCACGCGCTTTTGTTGCCTTCATTATAGCATACTTTCCGCCCGCAATCCATAAATATTTATCCGAAAAACAGGACAATCTTACGATTCCTTCAAAAAACAGGCGTTTCGGAGGCGAGATGGGGGAAAAATGTCCCCTGCCCTCTTGAAAAATCGGGAAAAATGCGGTATAATATAGAGAGGTACGGTTTTTACCGTTTCAAAACACTCGGAAAGGCGGTTTCTATGGCAGAACAGAAATGCTTGCGGATTGGGCTGCTCGGCTTCGGCTCGATGGGCAGGACCCACACATGGGCGGTTCGGAATCTCCCGTTCTTTTTCGGGGCGCTTCCCTTCCGTGCGGTCACGGCGGGGGTCTGCACCACCTCGGAGGAAAAATCCCGCCGCGTGGCGGAGGAATTCGGCATTCCGATTGGGGCGGCGAACGAGGACGACCTGATCGGGAATCCCGACATTGACGTCATTGACATCTGCACGCCGAACAATTGCCATTACCGAACCGTGAAAAAGGCGCTGGCGGCGGGCAAGCACGTGCTGTGCGAAAAGCCGCTTTGTCTGACACGCGCGGAGGCGGACGAGCTTGCGGCGCTGGAGCGCGCGAGCGGCAGGACCTGCGGGATGGTATTCAACAACCGCTGGCTGGCTCCCGTGATGCGCGCGAAGGAGCTGATTGACGAGGGGCGGCTCGGGGACCTGATCAGCTATCATGCGGTCTACCGCCACAACAGCTGTCTTGACCCTGCGCGGCGCGCGGGCTGGAAGCAGAACCGCGACATTTGCGGCGGCGGGACGCTGTTTGACCTCGGCTCGCACGTCATCGATCTGATGACGTGGCTTTGCGGGCGGATGGTCCGCGTTGCGGGGCACGCGCAGATCGTTTGCCCCACGCACCTTGACCGCGACGGCAACGAATGGCGCACGAATGCGGACGAGGCGTTCTACATGAACGCGGAAACGGCGGACGGCGTTTTCGGCACGATGGAATTAAGCAAGGTGACGGTTGGAGAGAATGATGATTTGTCGTTTGAAATCTTCGGGCGGTCCGGTGCGCTGAAATTCTCCCTGATGGAGCCGAACTGGTTGTATTTTTACGATGCAACGCTTCCCGATGCGCCGCTCGGCGGCTCGAAGGGCTACACGCGCATTGAATGCGTGGGGCGTTACCCGAATATGGTATTCCCCTCTCCGAAGGCACCTGCGGGGTGGCTGTACGGGCATCTGTACTCCATGTACGCGTTCCTTTCGGCTGTGGCGGAAAACCGCCCGTTCTCGCCCTCCCTTGCGGACGGGGCGGAGGTCCAGCGGGTCATTTCGGCAGTCGGGGAGCACCCGATGGCGCTTGGGGCGGTGCCGCCATGCTGACGATTGGGCTGACGGGTCCGACAGGAGCGGGAAAAAGCACGGTTGCGGGGCTGTTTGCCTCGTTCGGGCTTCCGATTCTCGATGCGGACCGCATTTACCGCGAGCTGCTCATTCCGCCCTCGGACTGTCTTTCGGAGCTGGTGCGGCATTTCGGACGGGAGATTCTCGCCGCCGACGGTACGCTCAACCGTCGGGCACTCGGCAGGCTGGTCTTTTCCGACCCTACCGAATTGGAGGTGCTGAACGGCATTTCCCACCGCTATGTGATGAACGATGTGCGGCGGCGGCTTCGGGGGCTTCGGACGGACGGCTGTCCCGCGGCGGTGTTTGACGCGCCCCAGCTGTTCGAGGCGGGCGCGGAGGGGCTTTGCAACATCATTGTTTCGGTGCTTGCCTCCCCCGAGGTACGGCTCGGGCGGATTATGGCGCGGGACGGGATTTCCGAGGAAGCCGCGCGCGAGCGCATGGCGGCGCAGAGGTCCGACAGCTTTTTCCGCTCGCACTCCGATTACATCATCGAGAACAACGGCGGGACCGAGCCGCTGACCGCTTCGGTACGGCGCATTCTTTCGGAAACGGGGGTGCTCGGAGAATGAAGCTCACCTCCCGCCGACTGATTGCGTTTTTTCTTCTGATTCTGCTGTCGGTCGGGTTCGGCTTTGCCTTTGACGGCATTGCAACGGCGATGGAAAAGCACAAGTATGCGCGTCCCGCGGCTTACCGCGAGCTGATTGCTTCTGCGGCGGCGGAGGCGGGCATTCCCGAGGCGGCTGTCTGGAGCGTAATCCGCATGGAAAGCGGCTTTGACAGCGGCGGACAGGATGCGGACGGCGGCATTGGGCTGTTCCGTCTGACCCCCGAGCGGTTCCGCGCGATTTGCTCGGACATTCTGCACGAGGATGCGCCCGAGGACGGGATGCTTTACGACCCCGCGACCAATCTGCGCGCGGGATGCGCTCTGCTCTCCGAGCTTTACGGGCGGTACGGAATGTGGGAGCCGGTTTATGCCGCGTGGCGTGCGGGGACCGATGCGGTTGACAAATGGGTGCTGGACCCCGCGTGTCTGAACAAGCAGGGAAAATTGACCAAAATCCCCGACAGCGCGGCGGCGAAGTTCGTCTCGGGCGCGGTCAAGGGGCAAAAAATGTATACAAAACTCTATTTTCAAGGATAAAAAAGGAGAAAAATCATGGCAGACAAGCAGGAAAAAAATCCGAACGTATACGAGAAAAAGACGGTATTTGAAGCCGCAGGCGAGGAAATTGTGCGCAAGGCTTACGATTATGCGGTGGGATATATGAAGTTTCTGGACGGCGCAAAAACCGAGCGCGAGGCGGTTCTGCTCGGCGTGAAGATGGCGGAGGCGGCAGGCTATCGCCCCTATCATTTCGGTGACAAAATTTCGGTTGGCGACAAGCTCTACTACAACAACCGCGGCAAGAATCTGTTCGTGTTCCGCGTGGGCACCGAGCCGATCAACGAGGGCATCCGCATCACCTGTGCGCACATTGACTCCCCCCGCCTCGACCTGAAGCAGAACCCGCTGTTTGAAAGCAGTGACATGGCATTCCTCAAGACCCACTACTACGGCGGCATCCGCAAGTATCAGTGGCTTGCAATGCCTCTGGCGCTTCACGGCGTGGTGGTACGCGAGGACGGCGAGGTTGTGAACATCACGGTTGGTGAGAACGAGGACGAGCCCGCAATGTATATCACCGACCTGCTCCCGCACCTTGCGGCGGCGGACAATGCAAAGCCTGTTGGGACGGCGTTCTCGGCGGAGAAGCTGAACGTTCTGGTCGGCAGTCGCCCGCTGGACGGCGAGGAGAAGGACGCGGTGAAGGCAAACGTGCTTGCCTACCTCAACGAGAAGTACGGCATCACCGAAGCAGACCTCCAGTCGGCAGAGCTTTGCATCGTTCCCTCGGGGCGGGCGCGCGACGTCGGGTTCGACCGCTCGATGATTTGCGGCTACGGTCACGATGACCGTTGCTGTGCGTATCCTTCTCTCACCGCGCAGATTGATGCGGACGAGAAGGTGCACACCACGATGTGCATCCTTGCCGACAAGGAAGAAATCGGCAGTGAGGGTGTCAGCGGAATGCAGTGCAGTCTGATTCTCGACCTGATTCACGCGCTGGCGCAGGAGCTGGGCGGCAACGATGCGGCGGTCCGTGCAAACTCCAAGTGCCTTTCCAGCGACGTTGGAGCGACCTACGACCCGAACTTTGATGAGGTTTACGAGAAGCGCAACGCGGCGCTGATTAACTGCGGCGTGGCAATGTGCAAGTTCACGGGTGCGCGCGGCAAGAGCGGCACCTCGGATGCTTCCGCCGAGCTGGTTGGCTGGGTGCGCCGTTGCCTGAACGGGGCGGGCGTGGTCTGGCAGACCTGCGAGCTGGGTAAAATCGATGTGGGCGGCGGCGGAACCATTGCGAAGTTCATGACGAACCACAACATTGACACCATCGACCTCGGCGTTCCCGTGCTCTCGATGCACGCGCCCTATGAGGTGATTGCAAAGACCGACCTTTACGAGGCTTATCGCGCGTTTGTCGCGTTCTATCATTTCTGATGACCGAGGCACTGCTGACGCGTCTGAAGGAGACCGAGGAGCGCTACCGCGGGCTGGAGGCTTCGATGTCCGACCCCGCGGTTGCTTCCGACCCCGAAAAGCTGCGCGGCATAATGAAGGATTACAAGTCCCTGACCCCCGTGACCGAGGCTTACCGCGCTTGGAAAGCCACGCAGGACCGCATTGCCGAGGCGCTGTCGCTTTTAGAGAGCGGTGACGCGGAGCTGCATGACCTTGCAACCGAAGAGCTGCGCGATGCGCGCACGGCGGCGGAGGAACGCGAGCGGGAGCTGACGCTCCTGCTCCTCCCCCGCGACCCGCGCGATGAAAAGAACGTCATGATTGAAATCCGCGCGGGCGCGGGCGGCGAGGAAGCGGCGCTGTTTGCGGCGGTGCTGTATCGGATGTACAATATGTACGCGGCGAGCGTTGGGTTTGCCTGTCGGATGATGAGCGAAACGCCGACCGAGCTGGGCGGGTTCCGCCAGGTGGTCTTTTCGGTGGAGGGTAGCGGGGCTTATTCCCGCTTCCGCTTTGAAAGCGGCGTGCACCGCGTGCAACGGGTCCCGCTTACCGAGTCGCAGGGGCGCATTCAAACCTCCACCGCAACAGTGGCGGTCCTGCCCGAGGCGGAGGAGGTGGATGTTGCCATCAACCCCGCCGACCTGATTTTTGAATCCTGCAAGTCCAGCGGCGCGGGCGGTCAGCACATCAACAAGACCGAATCCGCCGTGCGCCTGACGCACAAGCCAACGGGCATTGTGGTGGAATGTCAGGAGGAACGGAGTCAGTTCAAGAACCGCGACAAGGCGATGGTGATGCTGCGGACCATCCTTTACGACCGCGCTCTGCGAGAGCGTGACGATCGGATTGCCGCCGACCGCCGCGGGCAGGTTGGAACGGGTGACCGAAGCGAACGCATTCGGACCTACAACTACCCGCAGGGGCGCGTGACCGACCACCGCATCGGGCTTTCCCTCCACTCCCTCGACCGCTTTCTCGACGGCGATATCGGCGGGATGATTGATGCGCTCGCAACCGCCGAATCTGCGGAGAAGCTGAAGGAAGAAAACGGCGGGGTATAATTTGCACAATTGGGGCTTTTGTGCGGGATTCTTCTTTTCTGTTTTGTGAAAGCAGATATATCCCCCCTCATCAGTCGCTTACGCGACAGCTTCCCCCCGAGGGGAAGCCTTCTATATGCGGTGCGAACATGGAAAATATAACTTTGAGTTGCGGTTCGCCTGCATGGTCCGCCCTCATCATAGAAATGTATCTATCACACGAAGCGGAACGACACACGGGTCGTTCCCTACAAACCACATTTTGAAGGGGTTCGTCTAATGGCTTACGCACTTTGCAGGGTCGTAATCCGTAGGGAACGACCCGC
>ERZ808252.837-NODE-837-length-26429-cov-4.851103_pt1 | contig 26429 bp, 20 predicted proteins | sample MGYA00521242_ERZ808252 | MGnify/ENA primary metagenome ERZ808252 (study PRJEB31516, sample SAMN03275581) | gut metagenome | biome: mammalia-associated habitat; material: feces | host: Papio cynocephalus | place: Kenya | collected 2012-08-07 ...
ACCTCACCACTATACATGAACATGTCGGTGAAAGCGTTCTTGTGCTTGCTTGCGTTTTCCCACTCCCTATCAAGAATCTCCACGATGCTGATTCTCGAAATCTTAAACGTCTTGTTGATGCCAGACTCCATCTCATAAGCCCTGACATCCGTGTTCTCGCCAAGAAACATGAACGGCTCCACAAGGCGATCTCTCACCGTCAGGCTGTTTGACGAGGCGTAATTGTGCAACACCACGCACTTGCGGTCTTTAATGGCACTCTGAAGCAGCAAGTAGTTGGTATAAGGGCCATAATTCCTTTCACTGCCCCCGAGACCGTCGAAATGGTAAAAACGCCTGAACTTCAACCTTATGCTGGCTGCCATGGCGTTGTCCAACTCCTTGCCCAAAAGCATCCTGTACAAGTAAAAAGCTTGGTCCACATTGAGGTTAATAGAGTCGTTGATGTCACGAAAGAACGGAGAAGTGGCATCAAGGTTGTAGCCTAACTTGTTGTGGTTGACAAAGAAGCCATAGGCCGACAACGCCTTTATGACATAATAGGCATTGCGAAGGCTTGTGCCAAGAATTTTGGCTATGTCAGGAGCCGACAAGATCTTGTCGCCGGAAATCGCGCGAATGACATCAAGCCAACGGAAAAACGACTTGGCACTATCATTGTTTTCTTTTGGCATGGCTCACTCGAATTTCAGTTCAAGCTGACGGTCACCATAGAGATTGTAACTCTTGCGGTGATACTTCGTTATGCCATGTTCGACTATCGCCGCGCGATGCTCTTTTGTGGGATAGCCCTTGTTCTTGCGCCAATGATAAGCCGGGAACTCTTCATCGAGACGGCACATGTATTCGTCGCGATAGGTCTTGGCCAATATGGATGCAGCAGCTATGGCCTGATATTTGGCATCGCCATGAACAATGCAGGTGTAGGGAAGTGAAGAGTGAAGAGTGGAGAGTGAAGAATCTGGTGTGGAAAGTGAAGAGTGAAGAGCGGAGAGTGAAGAATCCGGTTGAGACGAACGTGGAATCCTTGGTATAGGGTCGAACCTGTTGCCATCGATGATGAGAGCCTGTGGCCTCACGCTCAACGCGGCAATGGCACGATGCATGGCCAGGAAAGAGGCATGGAGAATGTTTATCTCGTCAATCTCTTCTGGGGTAACAATGCCGACCGCCCAAGCCACGGCATCGCGCTGAATCTGATCACGCAAGGCCATTCTGCGTTTCTCTGTCAACTTCTTAGAGTCGTTGAGCTCTGCATTGTCGTAGCCATCGGGAAGAATCACCGCGGCCGCATAGACGCTTCCGGCCAGACAACCACGGCCGGCCTCATCACAACCGGCCTCTATAAGACCTTTATAAAAATGTGGCGACAGTTTTCCCATGACATATAGACATTGCAACGATGAAAGACAGAACCCATATTCAGAACATCTTGCTGACACGCTCTATGCCGTTGGCGAGAGCGTCTATTTCCTCCTTTGTGTTGTAAAGGGCGAAGGAAGCACGGACGGTGCCAAGCACGCCAAGCCTATCCATGAGTGGCTGTGCGCAATGGTGCCCCGTGCGCACGGCTATGCCAAGCTGGTCGAGAAGGGTTCCCATGTCCATGTGGTGTATATGACCCACGTTGAAGCTCACCACCGCGTCGTGGGCATGGCACTTGTCGTGAGGCCCATATATATGCATGCCGTCTATGGCTGAAAGACGCTCAATGGCATAGGTGGTAAGCTCGCGCTCATGGCGCTCTATGTTGTCCATGCCAAGACGCTCCATATAGTCTATGGCCACGGCAAGGCCGTGGGAAGCTATATAGTCGGGCGTGCCGGCCTCAAACTTCAATGGCGGCTTCTCGAAGGTGGTCTTGTCGAAACTCACGTGGTCTATCATCTCGCCACCACCTTGGTATGGCGGCAGACGATCAAGCCACTCTTCCTTGCCATAGAGCACTCCTATCCCCGTGGGGCCATACATCTTGTGACCGCTGCAAACATAGAAATCGCAATCAAGCTTTCGGACATCTACTTTTATATGAGGAGCACTCTGCGCTCCGTCAACTACACAAGGCACGCTATGGTCGTGGGCTATCTTGACAATATCCTCCACGGGGTTCACCGTGCCAAGGACATTGCTGACATGTGCCACGCTCACTATCTTGGTCTTCTCGTTGAAAAGGGCCTTGTATGCCTCAATGTCAAGAATGCCATCGTCGCTCATAGGGATGACGCGCAGCCTTATGCCCTTTCGCCTTGCCGCCAACTGCCAAGGCACAATGTTGGAGTGGTGCTCCATGACAGACACTATTACCTCGTCGCCAGGTTTCATCATGGCTTCGGTAAACGTGGAGGCAATGAGGTTTAGCCCCTCGGTTGTGCCACGAGTGAACACTATCTCCGACGTGCTCTCAGCGTTGAGGAAACGCCTCACAGTCTCACGCGCCTGCTCGTGCAGCTCGGTGGCCTGCACGCTGAGGTAGTGGACACCACGATGCACGTTGGCATTCTCATTGAGGTACTCGTCGCGCATGGCATCGAGCACGCACAATGGCTTCTGCGTCGTGGCAGCGTTGTCGAGATAAACCAACGGCTTGCCATGAACCGTGCGACTCAATATCGGGAAATCCTCCCGCACCTTTTCTATGTCGTACATCATTATGCCTTTCTTTATAACAGGATTAAACCATTACTTACAAATCTTGCAATTGGAACACTTGCCAAGTTCTCCACGGAAACGCATCTCTACCAACTGGTGCAGACGATCTCGCAATGGCTCAAGCTTGATCTGGTCTATCACCTCGCCTATGAAGGCGAACTCCAGCAAGAGCTTTGCCTCATGCTCGTCGATGCCGCGCTGCTGCATGTAGAACATGGCCGCGTCGTTGAGCTGGCCAACCGATGACCCATGCGAGCATTTCACGTCATCAGCGTAAATCTCAAGCATGGGCTGTGTGTACATCCGCGCGCGCTTTGTCATTACGAGGTTCTGGTTGCGCTCGTCGGATGTTGTCTTCTGGGAGTCGTGACGCACGAGCACACGACCGGCGAAAGCACCTACGGCATCACCGTCCAAAACATACTTGTACAGCTCGTGAGAATCGCAATGGCCCACCTGATGGTCTATCAAGGTGTTGTTGTCCACGTGCTGGCTCTTGTCGGCTATCACGCAGCCATTGCACCAACACTCGGCCCCCTCGCCCTTGAACGTGAGGTCGAGGCGGTTGCGGGTAATGCCGTTTCGCAAGGTTATGACATTGTGGTTGACACGGCTGTTGGCTTGCTGCTCTATATAGACATTGCTCACGCGAGTGTTCTTGTCGTGAGTCTCCTCAAGGCAGTAAAGGTCGAGACTCGCGTTCTCGCCAACGTATGCCTCAATCACTTGCGTGCCAAGGAAGTTGAGGTCGTCGGCTGAGTCGTCGCAGAAAAGCAACTTTGCTTCAGAGCCTTCGTCCATGACGATGAGCACGCGGCGGTTGACCATGAGGTCTACGTCGGAACGCAGGATGTTGACCACCTGTATGGCGCGGTCGGAGCTTACGTTCTTGCCCACATGGATGAACAGTCCGTCCTCGGCAAGCATGGTGTTGAGGGCGGTGACGGCATCCTCCGATGTCTTGGCAATCTTGCCATAATATTTCGCTATCAGGTCAGGCTGCTCGTCAGCAGCGTCTTTAAGGCTCATCACCTCCACGCCATCTGGCAAACTGGCCTTGGGCAACGCCTTCTTGTAGAAGCTGTCGTTGACAACGAAATAGAGCGACGTGGAAAGATTGGGCACGTCGCAACTGAAAACGCTGTATGGATTAACAGGGAACTCCACACGGTTGACGTTCACCCCATAGTTTGGCGCGAAGAGTTTGTCTATGTTGGTGTACTTGTATCGCTCTACCTTTCGCGATGGGAAGCCCTGACGCTTGAAATCTTCAAAGGCCGTGTCGCGCACGGCGTTCATCACGGCAGAGGAATGGGCATTGAGCATATCCCTTGACTGGGAATAAAGCTCTATGTATTGTTTTTCACTACTCATGTTGCTTTCCTCACTTTCCGTATTTCTCGTCGGCCTCTTCCTTTATCCAGTCGTAGCCGCGCTGCTCTATCTCCTTGGCAAGCTCTGGGCCTTCAGTCCTCACTATGCGGCCATTGTATAGCACGTGAACCACCTGTGGCTTTATCATGTCGAGCAGGCGCTCATAGTGGGTTATGACTATAATAGACTTTTCTGGCGTGAAGAGCTTGTTGACGCCCTCGGCCACTATGCGCATGGCATCCACGTCGAGGCCGGAGTCGGTCTCATCGAGGATGGCGAGCTTGGGTTCGAGCATGGCCATCTGGAATATCTCGTTGCGCTTTTTCTCTCCACCAGAGAAGCCCTCGTTGACAGAACGACGTGAGAGCTTGGGATCGAGCTCGACAAGCTCACGCTTCTCCTTCATCAGTTTCATGAAGTCGGCGGCCTTGAGAGGCTCCAAGCCCTGGTATTCGCGCTTGGCGTTTACGGCGGCCTTCATGAAGTTGACCATCGACACGCCTGGTATCTCCACTGGATACTGGAACGAGAGGAACAAGCCCTCGCGTGCCCTGTCCTCAGGCTTCATCTCCAACAGGTTCTTGCCATTGAAGATGGCCTCGCCCTCGGTGACAGTGTAAAGTGGATTGCCCGTGAGCACTGCGCTAAGGGTTGACTTGCCAGAACCATTTGGTCCCATGATTGCGTGAATCTCACCATCCTTGATGGTAAGGTTGATACCTTTCAATATTTCTTTGCCCGCTATGGTAGCGTGCAGATTCTTTACCTCTAACATAATATTTTTGCCAATTTTATATCGAAAAATGTGTCCTTATCCCACCGTTCCCTCAAGCGATACGCTCAGGAGCTTTTGCGCCTCGACCGCGAACTCCATGGGCAACTTGTTGAGCACGTCCTTGGCATAACCGTTTACTATCAGGCCGACGGCATCCTCGGTTGGTATGCCCCGCTGGTTGCAATAGAAGAGCTGTTCCTCTGAGATTTTCGAGGTAGTGGCCTCATGCTCCACCACCGCCGTGTCGTTGTGGATGTCCATATATGGGAAGGTGTGAGCACCGCAATTGCTGCCCAAGAGCAAGGAATCGCACGAGCTGTAGTTGCGGGCGTTGTCGGCATTAGACGTGGCACGCACCAAGCCGCGATATGAGTTTTGGCTATGTCCCGCGGAGATGCCCTTGGAGATGATGGTGCTCTTGGTGTTCTTGCCCATGTGGATCATCTTGGTGCCGGTGTCGGCTTCCTGATAGTTGTTGGTCACGGCCACGCTGTAGAACTCAGCCTGTGAGTTGTCGCCACGCAACACGCAAGAAGGGTATTTCCAGGTGATGGCAGAGCCAGTCTCCACCTGCGTCCAGCTCAACTTTGAGTTGACACCACGCAAGTCGCCTCGCTTGGTCACGAGGTTCAGCACGCCACCCTTGCCGTGCTCATCGCCAGGGTACCAGTTTTGCACGGTGGAATACTTCACCTCGGCGTTGTCCTTGACGATAATCTCCACGATGGCGGCATGGAGCTGGTTCTCGTCGCGCATCGGCGCGGTGCAACCTTCAAGATAAGACACGTAAGCGTCATCATCGGCTATTATCAGCGTGCGCTCAAACTGACCCGTGTTGCGGGCATTGATACGGAAGTAGCTGCTCAGTTCCATTGGGCAACGCACGCCCTTTGGTATATACACAAATGATCCATCGCTGAACACGCAACTGTTCAGTGCCGCGAAGAAATTGTCGCGATAGGGCACTACGGTGCCAAGATATTCGCGCACCAAGTCGGGATGCTCCTTGATGGCCTCGCCGATGCTGCAGAAGATTACACCCTTCTCACGGAGCTTGTCCTTGAAAGTGGTCTTCACCGACACGGAGTCCATGATGGCGTCCACAGCAGTGCCGCTCAGCGCCAAGCGCTCCTCCAAGGGTATGCCGAGCTTGTCGAAAGTCTTCTCCAGCTCTGGGTCTATCTCCTTGTTCTTTGGCTTCTTGGCCAAAGGGTCGGCATAATATGAAATCGCTTGATAGTCGATGGGTGGCACGTGTACGTGTCCCCACGTTGGTTGCTTGAGCGTTTTCCAATAGCGAAACGCCTTGAGGCGGAAGTCGAGCATCCATTCCGGCTCGCCTTTCTTCTTTGAAATAAGGCGCACAACATCCTCGTTGAGACCCTTAGGTATGATGTCGGTATGCACGTCGGTGGTGAATCCGTACTCGTATTTCTGCTCGGCCACTTGGCGCACAAAGGCATTTTCCTTTTCTTTATTATCCATTTTTATGTTTTGCTAAAGATAGTATGCACCCAAATCAAGATGGCGTGCACCATTGACAAGAGGACGCAATAAACCCACTTGTTTTAAGATGCAAATTTACGAATAATGCGGTTGTTTACCGAAAATTTAACGCTTTTTTTTAGCGGCATATTGACTATAAGTTTCTGACGGAAAAACATTCAAGTATAAAAAACAAATAATCCGCCATGCCTTGCCTGCACGCAAAGCATAGCGGATTACCATATATATAATGTGTGGATTTACAGTTTCTGCTCCACCTCAATCTCGGTGAACGTCTCGATGATATCACCCACCTGAATGTCGTTGTAGTTGACGAGCGAGATACCGCACTCCAAGCCTGTCACGACCTCCTTTACGTCGTCCTTGTAACGCTTCAAGGCAGCGATAGGAGCGGTGTGAACCACGATTCCGTCGCGCACCACATGCGCCTTGTCCTTTGAGTGAACCTTTCCCTCGGTGACAAGACCACCGGCAATGGTGCCCACCTTGGAAATCTTGAACACCTGCTTCACCTCAACCTCGGCGGTGACGACCTCTTTCTTAACCTTATCGAGCATGCCGACCATGGCAGCCTTGATGTCGTCGATGGCATCGTAGATGATAGAATAGGTGTTTATCTCCACACCCTCGCGGTCGGCGAGCTTGCGCGCGTCAGCCGAAGGACGCACCTGGAAGCCCACTATCACGGCATCGGAAGCCGAGGCGAGCATCACGTCGTTCTCTGATATCTGACCCACGGCCTTGCTGATGACGTTGACCTGCACCTTCTCGGTAGAAAGCTTGAGGAACGAGTCGGACAAAGCCTCGATAGAACCGTCGGTATCACCCTTGACGATAATGTTAAGCTCATGGAACTCACCGCGTGCGATACGGTGCGAGATGTCACCGAGCGTAAGACGCTTCTGCGTGCGCAAGCCTTGCTCACGCTGCAATTGTTCACGCTTGTTGGCAATCTCGCGAGCCTCTTGCTCCGTGTCTATCACATGGAACTGGTCGCCAGCAGTAGGAGCACCATTAAGGCCAAGCACTATCGTTGGTTCTGCCGGTTTCACGTTATCGATACGCTGGTTGCGCTCATTGAACAAGGCCTTGACCCTGCCCCAAGAGGTACCTGCAAGCACGATGTCGCCCACGTGGAGCGTACCGTTGCTCACGAGAACAGTCGACACGTAGCCACGTCCCTTGTCGAGTGAAGACTCGATGACGGTACCCGTGGCCTTGCGGTTGGGGTTGGCCTTTAGGTCGAGCATGTCGGCCTCCAAAAGTACTTTCTCCATAAGGTCATCCACGCCAATGCCTTTCTTGGCACTGATTTCCTGACACTGGTACTTACCGCCCCATTCCTCCACGAGGAGGTTCATGTTGGCAAGATCCTCACGTATCCTGTCGGCGTTGGCTCCTGGCTTGTCTATCTTGTTGATTGCAAACACCATTGGCACGCCAGCTGCCTGACAGTGGGCTATGGCCTCCTTGGTGGTAGGCATCACGGAATCGTCGGCGGCGATGATTATGATGGCGATATCAGTGACTTGGGCACCACGGGCACGCATGGCGGTGAAAGCCTCGTGTCCAGGAGTGTCAAGGAATGTCACCTTGCGGCCATTCTTCAAAGTCACGCTGTAAGCTCCAATGTGCTGTGTGATACCACCAGCCTCACCAGCGATGACGTTGGTGTTGCGGATATGGTCAAGCAGCGATGTCTTACCATGGTCAACGTGACCCATGACTGTAACAATCGGGGCGCGGGGCACAAGTTCGCTTTCGTCGTCTTTCTCCTCGCTGACGGCCTCTTGCACATCTGCGCTGACATATTCCGTCTTGAAACCAAACTCCTCGGCCACCATGTTGATGGTCTCAGCATCGAGGCGCTGGTTGATGGATGCCATGATGCCAATACTCATCAGCGTGGAGATGACCTGCGTCACGGAGATGTTCATCATCGTGGCGAGCTCCGACACAGTGACAAACTCGGTGAGCTTCAACACTTTGCTTTCCTTCTTCTCAGCGCGTGCCTCAGCGTCGAGTTTCTCTTGCACGGCCTCACGCTTCTCCTTACGATACTTGGCACCTTTCTTGTTTTGGCTCTTGCTTGTCAAGCGTGCCAACGTCTCCTTTACCTGGCGTGCCACATCCTCGTCGTTGACCTCTGCTGGCTTGTTGTCGCGGTTACGGTTCTTCTTTTTCTTGCCGTTGCCGTTCTTGTTTCCCGTCTGCTGGTTGGCGGCGGCGTTGATGTCCACCTTGTTGTTATTGATGCGCTCGCGTTTGCCACGGTTGTTGGCGTTGGCGTTGTTGTTGCCACCGTTCTGCTGACGTTGCCGCTCACGCTGCCTCTCCGCACGCGACTTCTTCTTTGGCCTTGTGCTTGAGTTGATGGCGCTCAGGTCTATCTTTCCGAGCACAGTCACCTTTGGCGTGTCGTCTATACGAGTCTCCGTCTTCGTGCGGAATATTTCCGTTCCTTTCTTGGTGTCCTTTGAAGGCTGTGTCACTTCTGCCACCTTCACCGCATTTGGTTTCTGGATTACCTGATGCTGCTTCGGCATTGGCTTCTTGTCAACAGTCTTGTCCTCCTTTGGGCGCGAAGCTTGAGCCGTGGGCTGCGCAGACTTGGCCTGTTGAGTTGGCTGTGGCGTGGCAGGCTTCTTTGCCTCAACCGGCTTGGTGTCACCACTCTTGGGTGTGGCTTCCACCTTCATTGGCTCGGCTTTTGGGGCTTCCGCCTTTGGTGCCTCGGCCTTTACTTCTGGTTTTTCAGCTGCCACCGCTTTCTTCACTGTGGCCACCTCTTCCTTCTGACTGACGGCAGCAGTCTCAGGCTTGTTGGATTTCTTCTCAGGAGATGCATCAGACTTGATTTCCACAGGGCGTTTTCCCACGCTGTCGAGGTCTATCTTCCCCAGCGGCGTGTATTTCTGGTGTCCGCCCAATTCCAGGCCACTGTCAACGCGGCGCTTGGAGTTGTCTCTGTCTTTCTTCTTCTCCGGCTTCTTGAAAAGTTGCTCTGCCTTCTCCTTGACAGCAGCATCCCTCTTGAATGCCTCAACGAGAGCAGCATATTGCTTGTCGTTGAGCTTGAAGTTGAGGTCGTCCTTGACCTCCCCAAGCACTTCTGCTCTCTTTTGCAGGAAGCCAACTGCCGTTTGGCGTCCTATGTTCAGTTCACGTAATGCTTTGTTTAATCTGATGCTCATATAAAATACTTACCTTCTTTATTCAAATTCCTTTTTCAACACTTCCAACACATGATCCACGGTCTCTTCCTCAAGGTCAGCTTTCTCCACCAGCATCTCACGAGGGGCGTTGAGCACCTCACGCGCCGTCTGCAAGCCAATGCCCTTGATGGCATCTATGATCCACTGGTCAATCTCATCATTGAACTGATCGAGATACACGTCGTCCACTTGGCCTTCCTCATCGTTGTCGGTGACGACACGGAACACGTCGATGGTATATTCTGTCAACATCGAGGCGAGCTTGATATTCATTCCGCTGCGCCCGATGGCAAGGCTCACCTGGTCTGGCTGCAAGTAGACGCTTGCCTTATGCTCTTCTTCGTCGAGCTTTATCTCTGTCACCTGGGCCGGGCTCAGGGCACGCTGTATGAAGAGCTTGGTGTTGGCCGACCAGTTCACGACATCTATATTCTCGTTGTCGAGCTCTCTCACGATACCATGCACGCGGCTGCCATGCACGCCCACGCAAGCTCCCACCGGGTCGACGCGGTCGTCGTAGCTCTCCACGGCAATCTTGGCGCGCTCACCAGGCATGCGGGCAATCTTCTTGATGGAGATAAGTCCGTCTTGAATCTCTGGCACCTCATTCTCCAACAGACGCTGGAGGAACGTGGGGCTCGTGCGCGAAAGGATGATGCGAGGGTTGTTGTTCTCGTTGTCCACGCGCTCTATGACGCACCTCACGGTCTCGCCCTTGCGATACACGTCGGCAGGTATCTGCTCGCTCTTGGGGAGGTGGAGCTCGTTGTTGTCGTCGTCCACGAGAAGCACCTCACGCTTCCATACCTGGTAAACCTCGGCGGAGATGAGCTTGCCCACGCGGTCTTTATATTTATTGTAGAGGGCATCATGCTCAAGCTCAAGAATCTTGCTGGCAAGGGTCTGGCGAAGGGTAAGGATGGCGCGGCGGCCAAACTTGGCAAAGTCCACGGCTTCCGACACCTCCTCGCCAACCTCATAGTCAGCGTCTATCTTCTGCGCGTCGGCAAGGCAAATTTCCTTGTTCTCGTCTGCTACCTCACCGTTGGCCACGACGATGCGGTTGCGGTAAATCTCAAAGTCGCCCTTGTCGGGGTTCACGATGACGTCAAAGTTCTCGTCGGAACCAAAGATCTTCGCAAGCACATTGCGGAAGCTTTCCTCGAGCACGCTCACGAGAGTCGTGCGGTCTATGTGTTTTGTATCTTGAAACTCGCGGAAAGAACCCATCATGTTCACCTGCCCGTCGTCAATCTTTTTTGCTGGCATAGCTGTATATCTTTTTTATTGTTTTTATTTGAAGTTTATCAAGTATTTGGTATATTTCACCGTATCCATGTTAAAGTCGTGGTCCACGTCCATCATCACGGGACGCTTCTTACCTTCCACCTTAACCTTCTCATTCACGGTGACGGTGAAGTCGCGACCATCCACGCTCTTGAGCACGCCACGGGTCTTCTTGCCGTCGGCATCCAGGACTTCCACAGGTTCGCCAACAAAGATCTCATACTGGCGTGCCACCTTGAAAGGCTGACCAAGACCTGCCGAACCCACCTCGAGCTCATAGTCTTCCTCGTCCCTGTTGAGATGGTCTTCAATATATTGGCTCAACTTGGCGCAATCTTCTATCCAGACTCCATCCGCATGGTCTATCTCAACGGTAATCTTGTCATCGGGGCTGATGTTTAGGTCCACAAGGAAATACTCCGTGTCCTTTAGCCACTCTTCTACTAATGCTTTTACGACGTTCTTGTCTATCATGTATTGAAGTTATAAAAAAATGAGGAACTCGCCTTTGGAGTCCCTCATTCCACTGAACGCTGCAAAGTTACACATTTTTCCGCGTTCAAGCAAATATTAAGACATTCTTTTTTAAATTATCTCCATAGCCACGCCGCCACCTGGGGCGAGATGCACGGTCACCTTGCCGTCGGCTGGCACCGTGATTGTCGTCTTCTCATAATCTTGGGCGAACTTCTCGGCATTGGCCCCGTCCTTGAACACCACGGGCACCTTTCCCGCCACCTTCAGCGGCGAGAGGTCGAGCGTGAGGTCGCGAGATGTCCAGTTGGTCAGCGCGCCCACATACCACTTGTCGCCTACGCGACGAGCCACGGCCACATACTCTCCCACCTCGCTCTTCAGTGCCACGGTCTCATCCCAGACAGTGGGTATTTTAGCGATGAAATCGGTACATTCCGGCTCTTCGTCGTAGTGGGTCGGACTGTCGCAAAGCATGTTCAGGGGCGAGAGGAAGACCACGTATTCGGCAAGCTGATGGCAGCGCGTGCCTTGGCTCATCGGCTCCGAGTTTGACGGGCGATAGGTTGAGCGCGTGCCATTGAGCATGGCGCCTTGGGTATAGTCCATTGGCCCGGCGAAGTTGCGGGCGAAAGGTACCGTGACGTCGTATTGCACCTGGTCGTATTTCTTCATCGTAGACCATTTGTTCTGCTCCTGGCCATTCACGCCCTCAAAATTTATCACGTTAGGCCACGTCCTCGTCAGTCCGGTAGGCGGACAGATGCCGTGGAAGTCGAGCACCTGCTTGTATCTGGCACAGGTCTCGGCGGCCTTGTAGAGGAAGTTCATCACCTGGGCGTCGTTGCGGTTGATGAAGTCGACCTTGTAGCCCTTCACGCCCATGGCGGAATAGGTCTGGCACACTCGCTCCATGTCGCGGTCGAAAGCCTTGTAGCCTGCCCACAAGATTATGCCCACGCCTTTGACCTTGCCATAATCCACGATGCTTTTCAAGTCAATCTCCGGCACCACCTGAAAAAGGTCGGCCTTCTTGTTTACCGCCCATCCCTCGTCGAGGATGACATATTCTATGCCATGCTTGGCGGCGAAGTCGATATAATGTTTATATGTCGCAGTGTTGATGCCCGCCTTGAACGGCACCTTATACAATCCCCAGTCGTTCCACCAGTCCCATGCCACCTTTCCGGGTTTCACCCACGAGACATCAGCCAGACGCGACGGCGAGGCAAGTCGGAACACCATGTCGTTGTCGAGGATGTCCTTATCTTCTGCCGACACGCTGATTATGCGCCATGGGAACTTCTGGTTGGGCTTCGCCTCGGCGATATAATCCTCTGCCTCGGCAACAAACTGTTCCAGTTCGTTGTGTCCGCCCTGCCTCACAGTCTTTGGGCAAGGCGCAAAGACGGCATCAAGGCTGTTTTCCTTGTTTCCTTTCTTCACGAACATTCCAGGGTAGTTTTCCACATCGCTTTCCGCCACCACTACTTTGACGCCTTTTTCCGCTTTTACGATATATGGCAAGAAGATGAGCTGGCCGTCTCTCAGCTCGGAGAGGCAAGCCAGGGTGTAATTGTTCTCAAACGAGTTGTGCAGTTGCTTCTTCACGTCTCCCTTCTCACGCACGTATGGCACGAGCGTTTCCAAGTCTTTCGGATAGTTCATGCCAGCCTGCTCAGCGACGATTTTCAACGATTTCATCGAGCCTGACACGAATCGATAAGCCAGGCCCTCGTCGTAGGCTCGAAACACGAGCGAGAAGCCGCCGAAGGCGAGCGTCAACTCGTTGCAACAGTCTTTCACCACGGCTCTCTTGTAGTTTTGCGCCTTGATGGTGGCGTTGCGCTTGGCTGTCGTAGCGCCTTTGAGCTTGGAACCAACGCCCCACGTTTCTCCATTTTCGACAGTCATGGAGATTTGCGATGGCGCAATGAGCTGCTGACCATTGTATGTCACTTGGTAGGTGATGGCATCACCAACCGTTATCGTGGCTTTTAGCCGTCCATTTGGCGATTTCATCGCAAAGTCCTTGGCCACGGCACTGACGCACAGCATGAGCAATAATGCGCAAAGAGATGTTAATCGTTTCACAATTTTCAGGTTTTAAAGTTTTAATGCCACAAAGATAGTCATTGTTTGACAAAAACGGCGAGATATTTAGTATTTTTGCGACATGAATATTACACATCTCAAAAGATTGCATTCAGACAGTTTGAAATGGAGGCATTGGGTGCTGATAGCGTTGCTCGCCATTGTCACAGCCACGAGGCTTAGTCCAGCCTTGGGGACTTTCTACACCACTCACGTTTATCCCGTCATAGGCCGTGTCATCTCGCCAGTCTCGGGCTTCGTGCCTTTCGCCATAGGCGACATTTTCATTTTTCTCAGCATTGCGTGGGCAATACTATATCCTGCGATGAAAAGGACGAAAGATGCGGTTTGGCGCGTCGCGGAATACCTGCTTTGGATCTACGCTTGGTTCTACATGGCCTGGGGTTTGAACTATTCACAGCCAAACATCTATCAAAGGATCAATATGAAGCCTGTTGAAGTAAGCAAGACAAGATTCAAGACTTTCGCTTATCAATATGCTGACAGTCTCAACAAATTGAGTGAAGGATGCCGAGTGAAGAGTGAAGAATCAAAATTGTTAAGGAAGAAGGGAAATTATTATGAAGAAAAGGTGAAATGTGAGGAAAGCATTCTCAAAGGATATTATAGAATTGGCGGTTGCGGCATCAATGCCCCATTCAATCATCATCCCCATGTCAAGACAATGGTGTTCTCATGGCTCAGTTCCATGGCTGGCATCACTGGCAGCATGGGGCCTTTCTTCTGTGAGTTCACACTCAACAGCGACCTACGCCATCACGAATACCCTGCCACCTATGCCCATGAATTCGCTCATTTTCTCGGTGTAGCAAATGAAGGTGAGGCAAATTTCTATAGCTACCTCGTCTGCACGGCCTCATCAGACATGGCAGTGAGATTCAGTGGGTATTACAGCATTTTCTTCCATGTCGTCAACGACGTGTTCGACATCCTCGGCGAGAAGGAAGGCACGGCGTTCCTGAAGCACATCCGCCCTGAGATTATCCAGCTGGCGAAAAGCGACCGCCGCTATTGGCTCTCCAAGCGGAGCAAGGTAATAAACGCCGCACAAGACATCATGCTCGACCTATACCTCAGGGGCAACAACGTGGCCGCGGGCAGGAAAAGCTATTCACAGGTCATCGCACTGATTCTGGCATGGGAAAACAAAAAGACCCATTTCCCTAATTCATATAGATAGAGCCGAAAAATTAGTTGCTTTGCCCTTACAGCATCGCGAGGGCGGCGTTCTCGTTGGCCTCCATTATCTCGCGCTCGCCAGGTCCCTTGTCGTTGATGCCGCAAAGGTGGAGTATGCCATGGATGATGACGCGGTGCAGCTCATCGTCGTAGGCCTTGCCAAACTTCTCGGCGTTGGTACGCACGGTGTCGAGGGAAATCACAATGTCACCATTGATTACATCGTCTTCATCGTAGTCGAAAGTGATGACGTCAGTGTAATAGTCGTGACCGAGATACTGGCGATTGACCTCGAGTATCTTCTCGTCGTTTACAAACATATAGCCCACCTCTCCAACCTTGCGGCCATGAGCCGCAGCCACGCGCTTGATCCAGGCCGTGGTGTCGCGGTGACGTATCTTCGGCATCTTCACGCCGTCTGCATTGTATGTTATCATAATATTGAATTATTTATGTTCTATATTGCATGTGGTCTTGGCAGCATCCTCCTCGCTTCTTCATCCTTGTGAAAATAAACCAAAGTGCGATAAGCCGTCGATGAAATGGTGGAAAATTGAGGCTTTGAATAGAGCAGTACTGTTTCCAGTCCGCCGAGCCTGTCATTGTATTCGGCTTGCACTCGCTCGTACTCGAAGTCTATTGTCGAGCGCACTCCCCGCACTTGAAACCTCGCTCCCACTTCGGTGGCGATGTCCACTATCATGCCTCCATATGCCACCACGCTCACCCGTGGCTCATCACGATAGAGCTTGCTGATAGCCTCAACGCGCTCATCCGCTGTGAACATGTAGTGCTTCTCCGGATTTCGCGCCACCACGATGACAAGCCTGTCGAAGAGTCTCAACGCACGTCGGGCGATATCGTCGTGTCCAATGGTAAAGGGGTCAAAGCTGCCAGCGAAGACAGCAACTCTTTCTGACTTGTCGTTGCTCATGGCCTAAAAAAGTCTTTGTTGCATGATGTCTCCCTCGTATGGATTGCGCCCAAGATGTTCGTAAGCGAGCTTAGTCGCCATTCTACCTCGTGGCGTGCGCTTGATGAAACCCTCCATTATGAGGAAAGGCTCATACACCTCCTCCACGGTGCCACTGTCCTCGCCAATGGCGGTGGCTATCGTCGACACGCCCACTGGGCCGCCCCTGAACTTGTCTATGATGGTCAGGAGTATCTTATTGTCGATTTCATCGAGACCGTAAGAGTCTATATTTAGTGCGGCAAGAGCCAAATCGGCTATTTCTTTTGTTATCGTGCCGTTGCCTTTCACCTGCGCGAAATCGCGCACACGCCGCAAGAGTCCATTGGCTATACGTGGCGTGCCGCGAGAGCGGCGGCTTATCTCCACGGCGGCATCATCGTTGATAGGCACCTTGAGTAGCATGGCTGAGCGCTTTATGATGCGCTGTAGCGTCTCTGGATCATAATACTGCAAGTGCATGTTTATGCCGAAACGCGCACGCAGCGGGGCCGTGAGCATGCCCGAGCGCGTGGTGGCTCCTATAAGGGTAAAGGGGTTGAGGTCTATCTGTATCGACCGGGCCGACGGTCCCTTGTCTATCATGATGTCGATGCGGAAATCTTCCATGGCAGAATAGAGATATTCCTCCACCACTGGCTGCAAACGGTGGATTTCATCGATGAAAAGCACGTCGCGAGGCTCCAGCGACGTGAGTATGCCGGCCAAATCGCCCGGCTTGTCAAGCACTGGACCGGAAGTAATTTTGAAGCCCACGCCCAGCTCGTTGGCAATGATATTGCTGAGCGTGGTCTTACCCAAGCCAGGGGGGCCATACAGCAATGTGTGGTCAAGTGGCTCGCCACGATACTTTGCCGCCTCAACAAAGACACGCAGGTTGTCAACAACAGTCTGCTGACCGTTGAAGTCATCGAAGCGAAGAGGACGAAGGGCGTTTTCAAAGTCCTTCTCTTCCTTGTTCACTTGCTCATCACGTATATCGAAATCGTCTGCCATTGATTATCAAAAGTGTATTCTCTGCAAAGTTACGGCTTTTTGGAGAGAATATCCTTTTTCGGCGAAAAGATTTTAATATCACCATTTTAAAGGTGTCATCTTATTTTCTTCACCACCCTGGCAGGATTGCCCACGGCAATGCTGCCAGACGGAATGTCTTTCACGACCACGCTGCCGGCGCCAATGGTCACGTTGTCGCCTATGGTCACGCCCGGCAAGATGGTCACGCTGCCGCCAATCCAACAGTTGTTGCCTATGGTGACGGGGAGCGCCCACTCTTGGCCAGTATTCCTTTCCTCAGGAATGGTGCTATGACATGCCGTGTAGATGCTGACGTTGGGACCCACGAAGCAATTGTCTCCAAACGTGACATAAGCCTCGTCGAGCACTACAAGGTTGAAATTGGCAAAGAAGTGCTTGCCTACTTTTATTTGTGTGCCGAAGTCGCATAGGAAAGGCTGGTTTATGAAGGTGTCTTCATCGCACGCGCCCAATATCTCGTGTAACTTCCTGTTGCGCTCCTTCACCATCGTGGGGCGTATCTGGTTATATTCCCAACACAAATCCTTGCACTCGTTAAGCCTCTTCAGCACCTGAGGGTCCAAAGCATCGTAAACCTCACCGCGCAACATCTTGTCGTATTCCGTGGATTTTTCTTTCATCACCGTCTTGCTCAAATCGATATAAAACTTATGGTATTCTTTTTCCGTTATCGCGCGTTTATCGGTCAGCACGATCAATGGATGTGGCTGACACCCGCGTCTATAGGCTGGATGCCTGTGTGGATATGTATTCTCGAAAAAGCCACATCTCTTATAGAAGCGCAGACGCGCCTCCGACACGGAATCCACTATGGGGTCTATCTCCAACAACACTATTTTCTCGGTGGCTTGCTGAAACGTGCGGAGCATCCTGCCGCCATACCCTTTGCACCTCAACTCCGCGTTGACGGCGAAATGTTCCACATAGAGGTATGTGTCAAATTCCCAATAAGAGATGAAGCCGAGGAAGACCTTGCCATCCATGAAAGCTAACAACTTATATTGCTCGCTCTGAAAGGCTTCCGCTTGCTGCGCGGCGGAGCGTTGCTCAAATATCGGGAAACTCACACTATACAAGTCATGGAACGACTTGTACAGTGGATGGTTGCATGAATCGATATAACACTGTTGCATGACTTACTGTTTTAATGGTGTGACCTGACGCGATGGACGGCTTATCCACAGACCAGCGGATGTGAGCACGCCATTGAGCATGAGAAGATCGTGCCAGACTGGTAGCTTGTGAGGCAACGTGGCATTTCACTGAATGAAAATCTCTGAAGGGAGTTTCACCGCTATAGTAGACTCGCTGAAATCTTTTTTATTTCGCGTTACAATAACATCAGCATCCACAGACGCTGCTGTGAGATATTGAGTTGAGTCCTCATAATCTTTCCAATCTATATCAAGACAATCCTTGACTGTTTTTCCTGTCAAATCAACGACATTCACAAAAGACGATATCTCTTTAAATGCCTTTTTAATATCATCCAAAGAAAGATTGTGACGTTTAGCTACATAGACACCATTTACAACTGATAAAGCAGACACAAACAAGCAATGATCTTTGTTTCCAGCCAAAGCAAAAACTTTGAAAGCATCTTCATAAAACCCTTGACGACGGAAAACAAAGTCAAATAAGATATTTGTGTCAATAAAAATATTCATAGCTTATATTTTTCATCAATAATCACAAACTTCCCATCCTCATCGGCAGGGACATTAGCACCATTCAAAGGAATACTCTTTAGGAATTCCAGAAAATCATGATGCGTTTCTGCCCCAGACTCTCTCGATGTGGAAACCATCTTTGCTGCAACAGACTTCTTTCTTCTGTCCAAGAACTTTCTTTCTATTACATCCTGCACGTTAGAAGGTTGACTTTGGATAAGCGTCCAAAGAGCGTCCGCAATTGGGAAGTGAGAATTATTGATAAAAGTTGTAGCCATAGCATCTGTTTTTGGCAAAATTAGACAAACGCAATGAATTAAGCAAACAATTGAGTTACTTTTTGCGCAGAGATTCATTCTTTGGCATTAGCATCCACAGTCCGGCGAATGTGAGCACGCCATTGAGCATGAGCAGCTCGTAGCCGAACTGATAGCCGGTGAAATGGCGCGTCGTGGTCTCGATGGCAAAGCAGAGCAGTGGACTGGCGATTGCCACCGCCGGCACCCAACGGTCGTTGACAGCCCTATGGGTGAGCAGTCCGAAGGCGAACAGTCCCAACAATGGTCCGTAGGTGTAACCGCAAAGGATGTAGATGGCATCGATGACGCTCGTGGAGTTGACGGCGCGAAACAAGAGGATAAAGGCCACGAAGATGGCGGCTATGGCCATGTGCGCCCGCTTGCGGAGCCGCTCGTCGCCAGGCCGCTCGAAGAAGTCGACACACACGCTCGTCGTCAACGCCGTCAGCGCACTGTCGGCGCTGGAGAAGCTCGCAGCCACAATGCCTATGGTGAAGAGCACGACAACCGTGGTGCCCAACTGCCCAGAGGCGGCGAACATGGGCAGCAAGTCGTCGCCCATCTGCGGCAAAGCCATGCCACGTGCCGACGACAGCCATACAAGCAAAATTCCAAGCACAAGGAAGAGGAGGTTCACGGGTACGAAAGCGAACCCATAGAGACACATGTCTTTTTGTGCCTCGCGAAGGGTCTTGCAGGTCATGTTTTTCTGCATCATGTCCTGGTCAAGGCCGGTCATCACTATCACGACGAAAATGCCGCTGAGAAATTGTTTCCAGAAGTTCTGCCGACTTGCCCAGTCGTCGAACACGAAGACGCGGCTGTGTGGGTCGGCGGCGACCTTTGCCACCAATCCATGCAGGTCGAGGTTGAGACTGCCTATCGCTGCCACGATGATGAGCACGAGGGCGGCGAGCATGCAGGTCGTCTGAAACGTGTCGGACCACACGAGGGTTTTCACTCCCGCACGGCGCGTATAGAGCCAGATGAGCGCGACCATCACGACAACCGTACATGCGAAAGGCACGTGCCATGCGTCGAAAACGAAACGCTGGAGAATGAAACACACCACATAGAACCGCACAGCCGCCCCAACAAGCTTCGAGACTATGAAAAAGGCGGCTCCTGTCTTGTAGCTCCTACAACCCAGACGGTCGCGAAGATAACCATAGATGGTGGTGAGGTTCAACCTGTAATATATCGGCAAGAGAATGAACGCCACGGCGAAATAGCCTGGTATGAAGCCCAGGCACATCTGCAGATAGGTCATGTCGCCCTTGAGCACCATGCCTGGCACGGAGACGAAGGTGATGCCTGAGATTGACGCGCCCACCATGCCGAAAGCCACCATGGGCCACGGACTCTTCCTGTTGCCTCGGAAGAACGCCTCGTTGCCGGCGTGACGCGACGTGAGGCGGCTGATGGTGAAAATCACCAAAAAGTATATGGCAAGCGTGAGGAGCATGGACGATTATTGTTGACTGGCGGTTGGACGTTGGAGTTTTTTCTTCAAGTGTTTGTAAAGCAGGAGAAAACCAGGCACGAGGAATATGTCGGCAAACACCCATGCCATGGGGTCGCCATAGCACACGCCAAGGAAGCCAAATGTAGGAACAAGCCACAGGCTCACGCCGCTCCTCGCTATCATCTCCATCACTCCAGAGAGCATGGAGAGGTTGCTGTAGCCCAAGCCTTGGATACTGTATCTCAGTATGGAGAGCAGCCCGAGCACAGGATAGAAATAGCAGCTTATGCGCATGAGCATGGCTGCGTTGTCTGCCACTTCCTGACTGCCGCCGTTGACGAACAGCTCCATCATGTAGCCGGAGAATGGGAATATAATCAAGGCAGTGAGCACGAAATAGACGAGCATTATCTTCACAGCCGCCCACTCGCCTTGGCGCACGCGGTCGAGCCGGCCCGCGCCGATGTTCTGCCCGCAATAGGTGGCCATGGCCACGCCGATGTTGTCGAACACGCAGATGAAGAGATACTTGATGCGAACGGCTGCCGTAAACGATGCCACGTAAACGGTGCCGAGGGCATTGTTTGAACTCTGCAGCAAGATGATGCCTATTGCCGTGATCGAAACCTGCAACCCCATTGGTATGCCGTTGTTGAGCAGTATGGATATGCGCTTGTTGTCAAACGCGCGCTCCTCGCCATGGGGTATGAGCATTGTCATGTGGCGCGACACGTACCAAACGCTAAGGATGGAGGCGAACAACTGCGAGAGCAATGTGGCCAAACCGGCTCCGGCCACGCCCATGCCAAGGATGAGGATGAGCAGCACGTCGAGCAAGATGTTGACAAACGACGATATTATGAGAAACAGGAATGGCTGTCGTGAGTTGCCAAGGGCCCGTATATAGCCAGCAAAAAGGTTGAACGTGAGGGTGAATGGTATTGCGAGAAACTGCAACAGGAGAAACGTGTAGGCATCGTCGAAAATCTCGCGCGGCGTGTTCACTATATGCAATATCTTGTCGCAAAAGGCACAGGCGAAAAATGTGATTACGACTATCATCACCAGGCTCACGCGTATGGAGTTAGCCACATAGGCGCGCATCTTCTTGTAGTCTTTGGCTCCGAAAGCCCTCGATATAGGTATGGCGAAACCTGCGCAAGCTCCGTTGCAGAAACCCATGACGAGAAACATCACCGAGGCCGACGCGCCAACGGCGGCAAGCGCGTTCACCCCTATCCAGCGACCCACTATGGCGGCATCGACTATGAGGTACATCTGCTGGAGAATGTAGCCCAATATCAATGGAATGGCAAACTTTATGATGCCACGGGCTGGATTGCCCACGGTCATGTCGTTTGCCGAGACTTTGTTAGACATAGTTTAATACAAATAAAAACCGACGGCCCCTCCCTTTATCCCTGGCTTGCCCCTCCCTTTATCCCTCCCCCACCCAGGGGAGGGAGTTATTTGTTTCAAGGGACGAAAGCACATCATCACACATTATAAAAAATAATGTTATTGCCTTTCGGGGTGCGGACGGGCACAGGGCCGCCCCTGCAAAGCATCGCACAAATCACCTTTTGAGACATACCATTCCCTCCCCTGGGTGGGGGAGGGATAAAGGGAGGGGCAAGATAAGGATAAAGGGAGGGGCCTGCCATTTTACTTGTTCAATTTCCAGGTGGCACCGTCCTTGGTGTCCTGCACTATGAATCCGGCATCGGTGAGGGCGTCGCGAATCTCATCGCTCACCTCCCAGTTCTTGGCCTCTTTAGCCTCCTGACGCATGTGCAGCACCAGGTCCACTATCTTGCCATAGGCTTTCTCACGCTCAGGACTTCCGGCTCCGCGGTTCGACTTCAGGCCGAGGATGTCGAAGGTGAAGGTGTTCATCGTGTCGGTGAGTTCCTTGAGGTCGTCGGCGGAAATCTTCGTCTTGTGATCGAGGAGCGTGTTTATGAGGTGGCACGCATCAAATAGGGCGCTGATGACGAGCGGTGTCTGCAAGTCGTCGTTCATGGCGTCGTAGCAGCGTTGGCGCAACTCGCTCACGAACTTATGGGTGTCGGGCTGTGAGCCTTTGGCTGTCTGCACACGGTCGAGGTTGGATATGCCGTCCATGAGACGCTCATAGCCCTTTTGCGCGGCCTTTAGCGCGTCGTTGCTGAAGTCCACCGTGCCACGGTAGTGGGCGGAGAGGATGAAGAAGCGTATGGTCATGGGCGAGTAGGCCTGCTCAAGCGACGGGTGGTCGCCGGTGAAGAACTGCTCAAGGGTGATGAAGTTGCCAAGGCTCTTGCCCATCTTCTGCCCGTTGATGGTAATCATGTTGTTGTGCATCCAGTAGTGCACCATCTGGTCGCCCTGCGACGCCACGGCCTGGGCTATCTCGCACTCGTGGTGCGGGAAGATGAGGTCCATGCCGCCGCCGTGGATGTCGAAGTGGTTGCCGAGATACTTGCGACCCATGGCCGTGCACTCGCAGTGCCATCCCGGGAAGCCGTCGCCCCACGGACTCGGCCAGCGCATGATGTGCTCCGGCGTGGCGCGCTTCCAGAGAGCGAAGTCGGCCTGGCATTTTTTCTCGTCGGTGCCGGCGAGCTCACGGCTGTTGTTGATGATGTCGGTGAGGTTTCGGCCTGACAGTATGCCGTACTTGTGGTCTTGGTTATATTTCTGTATGTCGAAATACACCGATCCGTTGCTCTCGTAGGCGTAGCCGTTCTTTAGGATCTGCTCCACAAGCTGTTCCTGCTCTATAATGTGACCCGTGGCGTGTGGCTCTATCGATGGCGGCAGGGTGTTGAGAAGTTCCATGGCCTTGTGGTAGCGGTTGGTGTAATATTGCGCTATCTCCATCGGCTCCAGCTGCTCCAGGCGGGCCTTCTTCTCTATCTTGTCATCACCCTCATCGGCATCGTGCTCAAGATGGCCAACGTCTGTTATATTGCGCACGTAGCGTACCTTGTAGCCAAGATGACGCAGGTAGCGGAAGAGTAAATCGAAGGTTATGGCCGGGCGGGCATGTCCCAAGTGTGGGTCGCCGTATACCGTGGGACCGCAAACATACATGCCCACGTGGGGGGCGTGAAGGGGCTTGAAAAGCTCCTTCTTGCGCGTAAGCGTATTGTAAATTAAGAGGTTCTGTGTCATGGATTTTCCCTTACATTGTTTATTATGACTGCAAACTTACACTTTTTTTCGCTAAAAGCGGTTGCTTTGCGTTTTTTTTTGACATTACCGTTCTTCATAATAGGGAAAAGCCTATTCAGTTGTAGGCTATTTCCCCATTGGGCTTTTCGTGTGCTGGATTAACTTTGCATACACAAAACGACCATTAAATCCATACTGACATGAAAAAAACATTGCTTTTGCTTTTCGCCCTAATCGTAACCCTGTCGGCATCGGCACAATATTATCGCAACGGCAGGCCAATACCTCCACGCCACCGCTATAATAACAGTTCGGCCTACAGTCAACTCGGCGACTCCTACTTTGGCTTCCGCCTCGGCATGGCCGTAGCCACGGTTCACTCCGACGCGGCCAACCTCGACGGCAGCGACTCGCGCACGGGTCTCGACGTGGGCTTCGTGGCTGGCACGCGCATCACCCGCTCCGCGCCACTCTACTTCGAGTCGGGCCTATCCTACACCGAGAAAGGCGGCAAGGGCAGGTACGAGGGCGACAAGTTCACCTACCGGTTGGAATATCTTGAGTTGCCGCTCTTGATAAAATATAAATACCCCGTGGCCAGCGACATCACCATCGAGCCTTTTGCTGGCGGCTACCTCGCCTGCGGCGTGGGCGGCAAGGTGAAAGACTACGGCAAGCGTGAGGCATACTCCAGCTTCAGCAACGAGATGGGCAGCTTCCGCCGCTTCGACGGTGGCATACGCTTGGGCTGCGGAGCCAGCTTCGACAAACTGTATGTGGGCATGAGCTATGACGTGGGCCTTGCCAACGTGGGCCACTACGACTTCGAGGACACTCGCACCGGGTCGTTCAACCTCAACATAGGCGTGACGTTCTGAGCAGACAAACCACAGCCTCTTTAAAAAAACACGCAAGGCGTTGATAATCCACTGATTATCAACGCCTTGTTTTATAAGAATCAAAAGACGAATCCAACGTTTCGGCTTCACGCTTGAATCGCAACGGCTTCACGCTTGAATCGCAACGGCTTCACGCTTGAATCGCAACGCGATTACACTTGAATCGCGACGGCTCTACGCTTGAATGCCGAAACGGTGCTTTTTTCTGCCTCATTTGTGATTTATCTGCCTCATTTTCGCAACAAATGAGGCAGATAATCATAGTAATGGTGCAGATAAATCGAAAATAATCGTAATTTTGCAACCTACCAAAACAAATGACCATGCATCAATTTGATTACAAGGATTCTCCCCAAAAGCTCCTGACACCATCTATAGTCAAGCAAATAGCGGCCCTTCATGAATACAAAGGCAAGCAAGACCTGTATGTATCCGCCAAGGCTGACACACTATCCGCATTGCTCGAAATAGCCAAGATACAAAGCACCAAGGCATCAAACAGCATTGAGGGAATTCATACTTCAGAAGAGCGACTGGAAGCTCTTGTCATGGATAAAGCAGAACCGCAAAACCGCTCCGAAGAAGAAATAGCCGGCTATCGTGAAGTGCTGACAACCATACACGAGAACTACGAGTATATTCCCATAAGGCCAAACAGCATTCTGCAACTACATCGTGACCTCTATTCTTTCGGTGGCAAGGAAATTGGTGGAAGATACAAGAATACAGACAACGTAATAGCCGAAACTGATAGCCAAGGCAACGAGCACGTAAGATTCAAACCGACACCTGCATTTCAAACGCCTGAAGCCATGGAAGACCTCTGCCAAGCATTCAACGAGGCGATAGACCGTAACGAACATGATGCTCTATTATTGATACCTTTGTTTGTGCTCGACTTTCTCTCCATACATCCTTTCAATGACGGTAACGGGCGCATGAGCCGCCTGTTGACGCTCTTGCTTCTATACCGCAGTGGCTACATCGTGGGCAAATATATAAGCCTGGAGATGATTATCGAAAAATCGAAAAAGACTTATTATGAAGCCTTAGGCGAAAGTTCAACGGGATGGCACGACAACGAAAATAATTATCAGCCATTTGTAAGCTATTACCTTGGCATCATAATAAAGGCTTACAAGGAATTTCAAGATAGGGTTGACCACTTGAATGGCAAGGTAATGTCAAAGGCTGAGCGCATCAAGGCCATCTTTGGCAAGAAGTTGGGCAAGGTTACAAAGAACGACATTGCAAGCCTCTGCCCGGACATTAGCATTAGTACGATAGAACGGACTCTGAGAGCCATGCTTGACGCAGGGGAAATAAAGAAAGTAGGCAAAGGAAGAGGCACTGGATATATGGGCAAATAGCACAACTCGTGTCACAGGTACAGCACGGCCTCATTGCCCTCGTTGAAAAGCAAGTCGAGGATGGAGAGGTTGGGCAGGAAACCAAACTTCTGCTTGTAGACCTGGTAATAGGGGCACGACACAAACGATGGGTCGGGCAACGGGTGCTTGGGACGGATCACGTCGCGATAATCCACCATTGCCACATCATCCATTTGCAGGGGCCGGTCTTGTGCCGGCCCACAAGCAATGGAAGAGCCGCCTGTTAATCGGTCGAACATTCTTTGTGGGCCGGCACAAGACCGGCCCCTGCCAGACAAACCAACTGTGACATATTCGTCGGTCAACTCTATGTGCGGCTCAATGTCGAGAAGTTCACACATCTTATATATAATGGCGAGGTTGAAATCGAAAAGAAACTCCCATTTCTTCTCGAAGAAAGGCCGAAGGTCGTCGGCATAGTATTCGAAGAAAGGGCTCTCGCCATAGGCCGACTGCAACGCCTGCCAATGGAGGTGTCGCCATGCTCCATGGTCGGACACGCGCACGTCTTTCATCTCAGTCTTGTCGATGCGCAAGCCTTGCGGACTCTCCACGGGCACGGTGAGAGCCTGCAATCCCTGCGTGGTGGCTATGACGCAACGGTTGCGGTAGGTTTGCTTGATGAAATGGTCGTGACGCTCAATGAGGCACAAGTCGCCATGTGCGAGCTTCTGGTACCATTGCACGGGACCGAAATAGGTGGAAGAGAGAATGTTGTTCATCTGAAAAGGGGGACGGCCTTGCCCACTATTTGATGTTTATAGACAAGGCGCTTGCCGTGGCCCGTCTCCACGAGATAGAGGCGGCAGTCGCGGCACGGGCAGCGGTCGCAACACCTCAAGGGTATGACATACCGACGGGAGGAAATGACTATGGTGTCGCCCGGGAGGTTGACCACCAGGCCCAGCTCCTGCGGCGGGCCAATGAGCGAGACGGAAGGCGCGTCGCCGCTGACGGTGAACAC
>ERZ808252.839-NODE-839-length-26410-cov-5.667843_pt1 | contig 26410 bp, 18 predicted proteins | sample MGYA00521242_ERZ808252 | MGnify/ENA primary metagenome ERZ808252 (study PRJEB31516, sample SAMN03275581) | gut metagenome | biome: mammalia-associated habitat; material: feces | host: Papio cynocephalus | place: Kenya | collected 2012-08-07 ...
AAAGAAAACGGAAACTCTTTTTTCATGAGTTGCAAAAAAGCGTCTTTTATCATGTCTGCTGCGATTGATTCTTTGTTTCAAGGGCAAATTTACGAAATATAATCCACCATGGAACTTTACCCGTATTTTTAAAATACAGGGAAGTTTTTTGAGACATGCTATCAAAAAAAGGCGGAAATGTTTTGGCGTTAAATCAAAACTTCGTAATTTTGCACTCGTTCCTCAGAGAGTTGGGAGAGCGCTTTTGATTATTTATTGGGATATGGTGTAATGGTAACACAACAGATTCTGGTCCTGTTTTTCCTGGTTCGAGTCCGGGTATCCCAACTTTAAAAGATTCGATTGTGGCTATCACAGTCGTTTTTTTGTATACATATGCTTGAGGTTTAGAAGCTATAACGTAAAATAGATATAAGTATGAAAATGAATCGTTTGGTTTGTACAATGGCAGCGTCGTTGCTATTGTGTGCGGAAACGGGATTTGCCGCAAGCCATAAGGCTGCGGCTAAAAGTGAGTCACCTATTACTATTGGCACTATCGTTTACCATTTGGACGATATCGACAAGAGTTTTAAGGAACTACATGATGCAAAGTTTACGTCTTGTCAGTTGAATTATAATGCCGCCAAGATGACTTCTGAGTTTGCCGAACAGGTTAAGCAGGCATCCCAAAAGTATAATATTAAAGTAACAACCGTTGTCGGTGTTCCCGGCCATTGTGTATGGAATTTCTTGCAGGGGCCATCTACTATAGGCCTTGTGCCGGCTGAAGGCCGCGAGGCAAAGATTGCCACTTATCATAAAATGATTGATTTCTGCCAGAAGGCCGGTGTTCCTGCCATGCATTCTCATTTCGGCTTTATCCCCGAAGATCCTTCTTGTGATCAATATAAAACTTTCATATTCGTAATGAGGCAGTTGGCAGGTTATGCAAAAGAGCGCGGTGTGATGATTTATTTCGAGACCGGCCAGGAAACTCCGACCACATTGATCCGGGCTTTGAAGGATATAGGTACCGGCAATGTCTTTATCAATTGCGATGTGGCCAATTTGCTGCTTTACGGAAAAGCCAATCCTACCGATGCCATTCGTCTGTTCGGTCCGTTGGTCAAGGACATTCATGCAAAGGATGGTACATATCCTTCGCGTGACAATCCCGATCAGCTCGGGGCCGAGAAGCCTATTCCCGAGGGCGATGTTGATTTTCCCGCCATTATCAAGTTGTTGAAAGAGCAAGGCTATACGGGAGCACTTACCATTGAGAACGAGCTGAGTGAAAAGAGCAAGGACTATCTTACGAAGACCCGCAAATATCTTCAGGACTTGGTAGACAAGAAATAAATTGTTTCTTGCCCATACAAATCCGGCCGGTACATTTCTTGCATCTGTACCGGCCGGATTCTGTATATATGCCTTTTATTGTGCGTAGTCTTTTGATGTGAAAGACTCGTCTATGAGTGTTTTCTTTGTGCTTTTGGATGTGTAAGTATATCTAAAACCGATTCCGTTGTCCTTGTATTTTTTCAAATCGATGGAGTTCCTGATCTGATTTCCCAGGGCTTTGACAAAATCGTTTTTTCCTTTTGCTATGGTCGCCGTATCATCATATCCGCCTTCCATTGTGTAGTGGTATTGCATGATTCGGTTTTTTGTGTCGTAGGTTATACTGTCGAGTGTGATGCCGGGAGTTATGACTTTCGGGCATACTTTTTTCGTTTGCATCTGTGCTTCTTTCCGGCATCTTTCATCAAAGTTCATTTGTCTGCTGCATCCATATAATGTAAGCAATATGGCGGCAGAAATCAACGGGGATAATTTTATCATGACGATTTATTGTTTTAACTTTGCTTCTGCGAAGTTACTTTTTTAATGTAGTATATCAAAGAGCGTTTTAGAAAAAATGTACGAGGATAGAGTTGAAAAAGCCCACGAGCTTTTTATGAAAGGTTTTAATTGCTCCCAGGCTGTAACGGCGGCTTTTGCCGATTTATATGGAATTACGGAAAAGCAGGCGCTGCTTCTTTCTGCTTCTTTTGGAGCCGGCATGGGGCGGATGCGGCTTACGTGCGGCACGGTGTCGGCCATGTTTTTGTTGGCCGGGCTTGAAACAGGCACTTCCGATCCTGACGATCGCGAAGCCAAGGGCTTCAATTATTCTGTGGTGCGTGAGCTGGCCGATCGTTTCAGGCGCGAAAACGGTTCTATCATATGCGGAGAGCTGCTCGGTTTGGGGCATAAGCAAGAGGGTGCGACGCCTTCGGAGCGTACGGCCGACTATTATGCCAAGCGTCCCTGTCCTGAATTGGTGCGTACGGCTGCGCGCATATTTGCCGATTTTCTGGAGAAACGCAAATTGGAAGGCTGATTCTGATGTCGCATATTTGTTATGCACTGTTAGCAAACGATTTATAGCAAGACTTTTTCGGTTTTTCGTTGTTGCATATGTAATTTTAGTTGTACCTTTGCATTTGAAATGCGGAGCCGTTGGCTTCGTATCCTACATTCTGTTTAACTAAAAATTAAAACGATGATGGAAAAGAAAGCTGGTCTTTTGGCTGGTAAAGTCTGGGAAATTCTCAATGAGAAAGGTGCCATGACCGAAAAAGAGGTTATGAAAGAAATGAAAACCCGCAAGAGCAAGGATTTCTACCTTGCCATCGGTTGGTTGTTGCGTGAAGGGAAATTAAATTGTACAGGTTCCGACGATAACATGAAGTTTGAGTTGAAATAATAAACGTACACGTCATTAGAAAGCGGCTTTCGCCCATGTTTTGGTGCGAAAGCCGCTTTTGGTTGTTTTCTTCGTAATGGCTGGCATTCCTTTTCAGAGCTTGAAGCTCAGGTCGAAACCTATCTGAAGAGGGTTGCCTTTTTGGTAAAAGCTTTTTCCCATCGATTCGAAGTAGAATGTGTGGTATTTGGTTTGTGTCAGGTTCTTGCCCCATAGGTCGAGTTGCCACCGGCTTGTTTCGAGCTGCAAGTGTGCACCGCTTGTGGCGTAAAAATTCTGGTAGGCATTGTTGGCCTCAGTCCAGTAGATGCGTCCGAATCCTTTGGCGTTGATGCCGAATGTGACGGCTTCGAAGAGTCCATGTTTGAGTGGCAGTCGGTAATCTATGAAGGCTCCGGTGTTGTGCTCCGGAATGAAAGGTACTTTATTGCCGGTATAATTGTTTCCGTTTCCGGCATCATATTTATGGAAAACGGCGTGAGTATAACCGTAGTTGAGTGCAACAGACAGCTTGTCGTCAAGGAAATTGCCGCGCAGCGACAGTTCGAGTCCGCAGCTGTGGCTCTGACCTGCATTGACCATGGCGCGTCCCATTCCGCTATTGGTAAACCGGGCAATCTGTTGGTCGTGCGTGTCTATGAAGAAAAACGAAAAGTCTGCCGTCAGCGTGCGATTCAAAAAGTTCAGGTGTGTTCCTGCTTCATAGTTCCAGCAATATTCCGGCTTATAGGTGACTATGGTTCCCACATCGGGCAGTGTGGTCTGCGGCATGCCGTTGTTCATGGCCGTTTTAATGCCCAAAAACATTTGTCTCAGCTGTTCTGTGCGTGCGTTGTCGGCTTGCTGTTGCAGCAGGTCGTTGCAATATTGCCTTGTCACGTCTGTCATGTCGGTCTGCATGGCGTTGCGCATCACATCGGCCATCATCTGCACATTGTATCCGCCCGAGCGATGGCCTTTCGACATGGTGGCATATATGTTGCCATGGTCGTTTTTCAGGTTGTATTTCAGTGCCAATTTGGGCAGTACTCTAAAATAATTGTCATTCAATTTTCCGTTGAGCACGGGCGATGATACAAGTTGTGCAGGCCTTATCATGTCCATGGAATATTGGAAGTTTATGCCGGTTGCATTTCCTGTATAGTCCATTTCCTGATGTTCGTAGTCAAGGCGTGTTCCCAGTGTAAAGTCAATGTTGCGTGCCGGAAAGTCGCGCAGCGTTCCTTGCATAAAGACGGCACCGTTAAGAACGGGCGTGTGCATACGGCTGTCCAGTGCCATTTTGCTGTCGGTCAATGCAAGGCTTTGAACCATGGTCATTGGCCGTTGTGTCATGGGATTGGTATAGGTAATGGCCGGCAATGCGTTGGCAAGGATGCCGTTAACCATATCAATGCCGTCCTTGTAGAATGTTACGGGTGCCTGTGTGTATAGATTTTGCCACATTCCGAACAGGCCGCCTGTCCATTGCAGTCTTTTCCCCGGCAGACTTTTGACAATCAGTTCTTCGGTCAATGCGTTGGAGGCCTGGCGTTGCTCCAAAGTGTAATAGTCCATGTAGGTGAAATCCTGGTCCATCATCATTCTGTCGTCCATGTGCTGATAGCTTGTGATGGAATAGGCCGTGAAAGAGCGTGTCTTGTGCTCGGCCTTGAAGGCTGTGGTGAGCATATTGCGGCGATAACTGCTTTCGCGGTTGGCCGTGATGGTGTTGACAATGCCGGGCAAGGTTTCAGTTGTGCCCGTTGTTCCACCGTAGAAGTAGGGGTAGGCGTTTTGGTCGGTATATTGGTAGGCGGCGTTCAGGTCGAAGTTCCATGTTTTCCCCGGACGGTATACAATTCGCAGTTTTCCTCCGGCTTCGTTACCTCCGCCTGTCTTTTTTCCCAATGTATCGTTGCGATAGATGCCACGGCTGTTACGGTAGTAGCCTCCGAGCGAAAAGGCTGTTTGTCTGTTCAGCTTTTCGTTGATGATGGCCGACAAGTAAGTTGCCTCGTCGCGCGACGATGTTCCTGTCTGCAGGGATACGCCTTGTCTGGTGAGCGGATTGTCGGTATAGATTCTCACGATGCCACCCATGGCGTTGCGTCCGTACAGGGTGCCTTGCGGTCCGCGCAGGATATCGATGCGGTTGATGCCCGTGGGATACATGTTGTATGCGCTTTTGTCGGCCACCGGCACATCGTCTACATATAAGGCCACGGCCGGGGTGTTGATGCGTGAGCCAATGCCGCGAATGTATATGGCCGAAGTCTGAGCCGAACCGTAGGCGGGCATATACAGGTTGGGGGCATTGCCCGAAAGTTCGCTGAGCGTTTTTACGCCTTCGCTTTTGAGTGTTTGAGATGAGAAAAGCGTCACAGACGATTCGGTTTGCCTGAGCTGTGTGTTCTCTTTAGGCGATGCCACCACCACAACGTCTTCTATTTCGACCGTTTTTGACGAATCGGCAGGCAGAGGTTTTTTGAGAGTTTCCGCATGAATGCCTGTCGAAAGGGCAATGGCGGCGATGAAAAGCATGTTTGATTGCATGTACAATGGTGTTATGTCTTTTTGTTCGAGGTGCAAAATTAGAACTTTGCCGATGTTCCTGCAATCCCCTGTTTTAGGGATTTTCTCCGTTGGGCTTGCCGGAGCGGGGCCGACGCAGTGATTTTGGTTTTATGTGCTGCGAATTTGTTTTCCGACGCAGCGTTTACCGGAGGGGAGCAGCCGTTGTCCGAAGCTGTTAGATGGGGGTGCGGGAAGGGGCACTATTTGTTCATTGCGCCGCAATGGGGGCAGCGTCCCAGGTGCTTGAGCGGCTGTCCGCAGTTGCCGCAAAGATAAGGAGCGGTGTTGTGGCGCAGGCACAAGGCGACGGCTAAGACGGCATAGGCCGCGAAAAACGGATAGCCTATGTAAATGTGAGTGGTCAAAGTGAAGAAAAGATAGAGAATGAAGCTGATGCAGGCCATGCTGAACAAGTAGCTGACGGCGTCTTCAAGTCTGAGCTGTTTGCGCACATCGTCGATGGCGGCCAATCCCGTAATGAGCATGAGCCAAACGCATGTGAGGAAAGCGGAAAGGATGAAAGGCTGTCCGAACGGGTTGAGCGTAGGGTGATAGTAGAATTCCACCCACGTTTCAGGGACGAACGTCTGAAGGCTTCCATAGAGCATGGCTGCCGTTGCCGTGGAAAGGCAGAAGCATGTTGGATATATCGATTGGATGTCGTTGAAATGGACCATGTAGATGCGTTGCCGGTGCTGCAGGCGGTAGATGTGGATGCCGGCGGCAAAACCGAGGATGATGAAGAAGGCCAGAAGGTGGCGGTTGCTGAATGCATGGATGAAGCGCGAGATGGGGTCGCAGGGAATGGCCGACAGGAGCAGATCTTTTTCGGGTATCCATCCCATGGTTTCCTGGTCGTGTGCCACTTTTATCCAATATTCTTCGGTCGAATCGCTTTTGACGGGTACAATGTCGGCTACAACGATGTTTTCGTTGCGCATTACGGAAAAAGTGTCGGGCGAAGTCCGTGCTACTGCAGGTTCGTATGGGTCGGTAGACTGTATAGGAAGTTCGGAAAGGAGGCGGATCGAATCGCTCACTACAATAAAATTATAGTTGAGCGAATAGTGGTGTTTGATGGCAAAGGCCATTGAGTCGCGTTGCTGTCGGGTGAGGTCCCAATGCTCGCTGGGCTCCGTGTGGCGGTAGTGACACGACAGGAGGCAAAAGGCCGAAATCAGCAGTACGAAGAGTCTATTCACAGGCATAGACCGACATTTCGCACGCTGTGCAGTTGAATTCAAGGCGGAAACGCCGTCCATCGTGCATTCGCAGGAAGAGATGTCTGAGCGGTTCTGGCAGTTTTTTCCCGCCATACCTGCTGCAATAGCCTAATGTGTATCGAATGCAATGACGGCAGATCATGAGTGGCGCGTCAGGCCTTGGCGACAGTTCAAAGGCCATGTCGGTTACCTTTGCTCCGCATGATTCGTAAAAGCGGCGGGCTTCGGCATTGGCCACATTGGCAGTCCAATCGACGATGGCCGGCATGTCGTGAAGTGGCTTGTGAGGCAGATTTTCTTCAACGGGCTCGGTTGGGATGGGCGATGCGAGGAGCTGCTCGACGGCTTCGCGGCGCATGGCCGACAGTCGGGAAGCCGGTATGAACCATTCGTTGGAAAGCTCGAGCCTGACGCTGCGTGCTTCGAGTCCGGTGCCGCCAAGTTTGGATATTTCGGCAGCAATGCGGCTGCATTGGGGACTGCGTGCTTCCGTCCTAGCAATGTCAATGCAGGTTTGGGCAAGGCGTCCGCACTCGTCGCTGACGGTGAGGCGGAATCCGGTGGCATTTTCATCGAAGACGATGTCGGCAGCCAATGTGCGAGGCTGCGTTGAGCGGGCCAGCTGCTGCTCGAAGGCGGCATCGTGGTTGCGGAAAAGTGGTGTGCGGAGTGACAGTTCCGGCTGGGGATCGGTTAGAAACAGCAGGTTGTTGTCGGCACGGTTGACACGGAATCCGTGCAACTTTCCCTGCCGGTCGAAATAGCAAAGGCCGTCACCGTTGTGAAAGGCAGCAGTGCCGGCAACACGTATGCTGCGGCCTATTATCTCTTTGACCTTGCCCACAGGTTCGCCTATTGATTTGGGGGTATGGATGGAAGCCACGTTTTCATTGCGTCCATGAAGGAAATATTCGGTGAAACCGCGGTTGAAACTCTTTTGGGGCTGAGGGTCGAAACTGTTATGGGCGATGCCGAATGAAGACCTTACGTAATTGGGATGGGCATTGATAATGTCGTCAAGCTTCCGGCGATAATAGGCCGTGATGTTCTTTACGTAAGAAGCGTCTTTGAGGCGTCCTTCGATTTTGAACGAGCGGATTCCGGCTTGCAGCATTTCGGCCAGATGACTGCTGCGGTTCATGTCTTTCATGGACAATAAATGTTTGTCGGCAAGAATGACACGGCCGTCGTTGTCCTCTAAATCGAAAGCTAAACGGCAGAATTGGGCACACTCTCCGCGGTTGGCACTGCGGCCGAAGCAGTATTGTGAAGCGTAGCAGCGGCCACTGTAGCTCACGCACAGGGAACCGTGGACAAAAGCCTCAAGCTCTGCTTCGGGACAGGCTTTGTGAATGGAACAGATATCGTTGACAGACAATTCGCGAGCCAGTATGACGCGCCTGAAACCGGCATCGGCAAGAAAGCGAACCTTTTCGGGCGTGCGGTTGTCGGTCTGGGTGCTTGCGTGGAGCGGCAAAGGCAAGTCCATGCGCAAGAGCGCCATGTCTTGCGTGATGAGTGCATCGACACCTATGCTGCTCAAATCGAGAGCCAGTTGGCGTGCACGTGCTAATTCGTTGTCGTATAGAATGGTGTTGAGGGCAACATAGACTTTTGCGCCGAATTGGTGGGCATAATCGGTGAGACGGGCAATGTCGTCGAGCTGATTGGCCGCTTCAGCGCGTGCACTGAAATGGGACGCACCGATATATACGGCATCTGCACCGCAATTGATGGCATCAATGCCGCAATTTGCATTGCGTGCCGGCGACAAAAGCTCTATGCGCTGTGGATGGGTCATTGGATGGGAATTTTGTCTAAATCGGGATTGTTGACATAATACTTCACCCAATTGGTATAGAACAGGTAAGCATGGGCTTTCCAGGAAACGCGCACGGGCTTTTGTGGGTCGTCGTCTTCAAAATAATGGAAAGGCGGGCTTATCGGAAGCCCTTTGTTGATATCACGGTTATATTCAAAGGCAAGACGATCGCGTCCGTATTCCAAGTGGCCGGTAACAAAGAATTCGCGCCCTTGGAAAGCCGAAATGATGCCGGCACCCGAAATGGGAGATTCGGCAAGCACATCAAGCTCCTTGACAAAGCGGATGTCTTGCAAGCGCACCTCAGTGTGGCGGCTTTGAGGCATATTGAAATGGCTGTCGAAGCCGGTGAAGATGGGTAGCGACAAATCGCGCGGAGTCTGTTCGTAAATGCCGAACATCTTGTGGTGCAGCCAGAACTTGGGCACACGGTAAAGCGCATAGAGAGAAGCCTGAGCACCCCAACATACAAAAAGAGTGGAACGCACATGAAGCTGCGTCCAGCGGAATACACTTTTTAATTGTTCCCAATAGTTGACCTCCTCAAACAACAAGTGCTCCAAAGGTGCTCCGGTAATAATCATTCCGTCGAAACTCTGGCTTTGAAGATGGCGGATATCCGTGTAAAACTGATCCATATAGGCCTGAGGCGTATTTTTGTATGACAGATTACTCATTTTGACGGGAATAACCTGTACATACAAGGACGTATACGAAAGAGCACGGTAAAACTCCATTTCGGCAGCCTCTTTTTGCGGCATCAGATTGAGAAGCAGGATTCTTGCCGGACAAACGCCCGACGGAAGCATGTCGGAAATGTCGATACCCTCACGCCGCAAAACATCGCAGCAAGGCAAGTCTTTAGGAACAATAAGTGGCATGGCGGGACTCTCGGCGTAAAATTACCAAATGTTGACGCGCTTCTCTTTCGGAATATAAAGCTTGTCTTTCGGAGTAATGTTAAAAGCCTTATACCATGCGTCAATGTGCGGAAGCGAACCGTTGACACGCCATTCGGAAAGCGAGTGGGGGTCAGACTTGACGCGCTTGCGTATTTCGGCTTCGCGGATACTGCCGGCCCAAACGTTGGCAAAAGCAATAAAAAAGCGCTGGTCAGGCGTAAAACCGTTGACTTTCTTCTGGGGAAGCCCCCTTGTTGCATTCTTGAAAGCCGTGTAAGCAACTTGTAGGCCGCCATGATCGGCTAAGTTCTCGCCTGCCGTGAGCGAACCGTTGCAATGAAGGTCGGGAAGCACCTTGATATTGTTGAAAAAGTCGACAATAACCTGCGCGCGCTCATTAAATTTCTTCGAGTCCGCAGCAGACCACCACTCGCGCATATTCCCTTCCTTATCGTACTTGCGTCCTTGGTCATCGAAGCCGTGCGTCATTTCATGGCCAATGACTACACCGATAGCGCCATAGTTGAAAGCGTCATCGGCCTGCATGTCAAAGAATGGGTATTGAAGGATTCCGGCAGGAAAACAGATTTCATTTGTCGGGGGATTGTAGTAGGCGTTTACGGTCTGCGGTGTCATATACCATTGGTCGCGGTCGACGGGCTTTCCAACGGTTTTGGCTGTATAGTAATCGGAGTTGTAGCATGTAATGTCGAAGATATTGTCTAATAGGGGCCTTTCGGCTTTAAAGGGCAGACCGGAGAAGTCTCTCCATTTGTCGGGGTAGCCTATCTTTACGTAGAAAGTTCCGAGCTTTTCCAAGGCTTTTTGCTTCGTTTCCGCACTCATCCAGTCTTGTGCCTGGATGCGTTCGGCAAGGGCACTTTGGAGATTCTTTACGAGCGTTTCCATTCGCTTTTTTGCCGCTTCCGGAAAGTATTTTTCGGCATAGACTTTGCCAACGGCCTCGCCGAGAAGTCCCTCGACAAGATTCACACCGCGTTTCCAGGCCGGTTGTTCTTGTTCGGTGCCTGACATTACTTTTCCGAAGAAATTAAATCGCAGTTGGCGCAAATCGTCTGAGAGATAGTAGAAGCTCTCTTCGCTCAAACGGAATATCAGATAGTTCTTGATGGCTTCTATCGGTTCTTCGGCAATGATTGAACAGGCTTCGGCAAGTGCTTCCGGCTGCCCGATATTGACTTCGTTGAAACCGGCATATTTGTTTTCTTTGAAGAATGTGTCCCAATTGATGGCGGGGTAATTGGCTTTGAGTGTGGCGATGGTTATTTTGTGGTAGTTGTTCTCAGGAACGCGTAGGGCTGCGCTTGTCTTGAAGCTGCCGGCCAGACGTGCTTCTAAGGCGATAACTTGATTCATCCGTTTCAGGGCTTCTTTGTCATCGATTTCAGGGTAGAGCTTTTTAAAAACATTTTGTCCGAATTCGCGATAAGCGTTACGTATTTTCATCGTGGCTTCATCCGTATCGAGATAATAGTCCCGCTGTCCGAGGGTAAGGCCGCCTTGCATGATTTGTACAAGGTTCTGTTTGCTGTTTTCGTTGTCAGCTTCTGTTCCATAAAGGAAGAATGTTGTGATGCCGGCGCGCCCCATGAGTGCGATTGCCTGCGACAGATGTCGGCGTTCGCTTATTTTCTCCAGCATTTTCACGTATTTGGTCAACGGTGCGATGCCTTGCTCGTTCAGTTTCTTTGTGTCGGTCACTTGATTGTAGAGCATTCCTATTTTTTGTTCCAGTGAATTTTCTTTATTGGTCTTTTTGCTCATTTCACTGATAAGGTCGCGAATGCGTTTGTTGTTGTCGTCGATGAGTTTGTTAAAGATTCCGTAGCGTGAGTTTTCGGCCGGCATCGGATATTTGTCGTTCCATTTTCTTGTTGCAAACTTGTAGAAGTCGGTTCCAGGCTTCACTTTCAGATCCATGTTGCTTGGATCGATGCCGTGTGGGTGTGTGTCTTTTTTGTTGGCTGCTTGTGTGCAGGTTGCTGCGGCCAGCATGGTGCATGAGATAATCAAGGAAAGTTTCATGTCTGTATTATTCATTATTGTTTTTGTCTTGTTTTTTCAGTTCTTCGAGCTGTTCGCTGTTTGTTTCCCATTGTTGCATTTTTTCTTCGAGTTGTCGTTTGAGCGATGCATGTTTGACGGGCAGGGAAGCGTCTGTGGCTCCTTCGATTGTTGACATTCTGTCTTCAAGGAGGCGAATGGCTGCTTCGAGCTCACTGATTTGTTTTTCGAGTTCTGTTATGTTTTTTTCGAGGGTGCGCAGTTTCTTGCGATATTCCTTTTGTTGCTCATAGGAGAGCTTTCCGGATGTCTGTTTGTTGGTTTTGGCTGTTTCGGAGGGGGCAGCGGATGCGGGATGTTCCAATTCTGACAGTGTTTCAATCTGCTTTTTCTGGAGGAAGTCGTATACTCCGCCTAAATGCTCGATGACATGTCCGCCGCCGAACTCGTATATTTTTGTTACGAGGCCATCCAGAAAGTCGCGGTCGTGGCTTACGATGATTACTGTGCCGTCGAAGTCGCGTATAGCGTCTTTAAGCACGTCTTTCGTGCGCATATCCAAGTGATTGGTCGGCTCATCGAGTATCAGGAAGTTTACCGATTGCAGGAGCAATTGTATCATGGCGAGTCTGCTACGCTCGCCGCCCGAGAGCACTTTCACTTTTTTGTCTGATGCTTCGCCGCCAAACATGAAGGCTCCTAATATGTCGCGAATTTTGGTGCGTATGTCGCCTGTTGCCGCCTGGTCTATGGTTTCGAATACGGTCAGGTTGTCATCCAACAGTTGTGCCTGGTTCTGGGCATAGTAGCCGATTTGGATGTTATGGCCTATTTTCAGATTTCCCGAGTAGGGGATTTGGCCCATGATGCATTTGACGAGCGTTGATTTGCCTTCGCCGTTTTTCCCTACGAACGCCACTTTTTCGCCACGTCTTATGGTCATGTTCACATGGTCGAATACGGTGTGGTTGCCGTAGTCTTTTCTTAGGTCTTCGCAGATGACCGGAAAATCACCGCTTCTGCTGCAGGGAGGGAACTTCAAGTGCAGTGATGCCGTGTCAATGTCGTCTATTTCGACGGGCACGATTTTTTCCAGTTGCTTGATGCGGCTTTGTACCTGTGTTGCTTTTGTGGGTTTGTAGCGGAATTTTTCTATGAAGTCCTTTATGTCGGCAATTTCTTTTTGCTGGTTTTCGTAGGCTCTTATTTGGCTTTCGCGTCGTTCGGCCCTGAGCTTGACATATTCATCGTATTTTACTTTGTAGTCTACAATTCGGCCGCACGATATCTCTATGGTCCTGTTTGTTACATTGTTGATGAATGCCCGGTCGTGGCTTACCAGTACAACGGTGTTGGCTTTGCTTTGCAGAAAGTTTTCCAGCCATTGTATGCTTTCGATGTCGAGATGGTTTGTCGGCTCGTCGAGCAAGAGCACGTCGGGGTTTTGCAGCAGCAGCTTGGCCAGTTCGATGCGCATGCGCCATCCGCCGCTGAATTCGCTTGTGCTGCGGTCGAAATCGGTGCGTTTGAATCCCAATCCTGTCAGGGCGCGTTCCATGTCGGCGCGTCTGTTTTGTGCTCCGGCCATTTGCAGGCGTTCTGTCAGATGGCTGCTGAGTTCTATCAGGGTGTTGTATTCCTTGCTTTCATAGTCTTCGCGCTCGGCCAGTGCGCGGTTGACGCGCTCGAGCTCGCTTTCCATATCTTTTACTTTGGCAAAGGCCGTTTCGGTCTCTTCGATGAGAGTTTTTGTGTCGGCCAGCTTCATCACTTGCGGCAGGTAGCCTATGGTCAGGCCGCTTGAACGGTTTACACTGCCGCTTGTCGGCTGTGCCGTTCCGGCCAGAATTTTCAACAAAGTCGATTTTCCGGCGCCGTTTTTGCCTACAAGAGCTACGCGTTCTTTGTCGTTGATGACAAACGATGCGTTGGTGAACAGGGGTTTTGCGCCAAACTCTACGGCCAGATTTTCTATGGAAATCAAAATACTATGTTTTTGTTTGCAAAGTTACGTTTTTATGGTCATATTTGATGGCTATGGTTTTGGAAAGTCTATCTGAGCTTGTTTTTGAGATAGTTTTTCCTTACGTAGGCAAGGTAGAAGGCCACACCGATGCCGTTGACCATCCATGCGGCCCAGAACACGGCGTTGTAGCCGGCGGCTTCGACAATCGATCCGCCCAGCAGGATGCCTATTCCTATGCCCACGTCCCACGATGTCAGCAGTGTTGAGTTGGCTGTGCCCCGCTGGCTGTTGGGAGCCAGATTGACAAACATGTTCTGGAATGCCGGAAACATGTGTCCGTTTCCCAACCCGATGACAAGGGCCGCGCCATAGTAGCCTATGCTGTTGTGCAGGCCGGCAAAGAGCAGGTAACCGATGAGCGAGATGAGGGTGCCCAGTGTCGCGTTCTGGGTTATCTTCCCTTGTCGCAGCGTGCGGCTTCCTATCAGCCGCGACATGATGAGGCCTGCCGACAGTAGCATGAAAAAGAGTCCTGTGCCTCCTGTGATGCCCAATTGTTCCTTGCCGTAAATGGCCAGATAGGTCGATAAGATTCCATAGGAAAACGAGAAACAGGCCAACGACAGCCCTTCGCTCCAACCTTTAAGCAGGAAAAACCGGTCGAGCGAGAGTTTGCGCTTTTCCCTGACTTTTTCGCGCGGCTTCAGTTGCAACGTGCTGTTGACGCCCAGCCCTACAGCCGAGCAGAGCAGCGAGAGCAGAAATATCATGTCGTAGTCGCCGGTTGCTTCATACAGGTATATTCCTATCGAGGGGCCGATGGCAGTGGCTATGTTGTTGCTCAGACCGTAATAGCCTATTCCTTCAGCGCGTCGGCTTGTGTGAAGCACGTCAATGGCTACCGTGCTGTTGGCCACGGTAGCCGCTCCGAAGGGGGCGCCGTGCAGGGTGCGTATAACGGTAAACAGCATCAACGACCAGCCTGTAATGAAATAGCCTGCGAAAAACAGGCTGAACAGGGCATAGCAGGTGAGCAATACGACTTTTCGTGGAAAACTGTCGACCAGATATCCGCTCAGGGAACGCGACAGCAGTGCCGTCAGTGTGTAGCCGCTCAGAACTATTCCGATGGTGTTTTTTCCGGCTCCGAATGTTTCACTGAGATAGAGCGGCAAAAGCGGTGTGAGCAGCATGAACGAGAAAAATAGCATGAAGTTGGCCACCCATACCTTCTTGTAATTGCTGTTCCAAAGCTTTTCAGATAGTTGTTGTGACATTTTGCAGACGGTTTTAAGGGTTGCAGTTTTGCTATGCGGGTGCAAAGTTACGACTTTTCATGCTCGCTGGCGCGATTTGCAGCCTTTGAAATCGAATTTGCTGCCTATGAAAACCGATTTGCTGCGTCTGTCTATAGAGAAAAAGCGGCATGGCCGGAAGTTGGTGCTTCCAGACCATGCCGCTATGGGTGGGTGTGCGCCGCAAGGGGCGCGTAACGGCTATGGACGATTGATGGCTTTTAGGGAGTTGCCTTTTCCGTCGGTTACGATGTAGATGCCCGGCGGCAAATGCCCTGTTCCATTATAGGCTGCCACCTTTTCGACAAGGCGTCCCGACAAGTCGCTGATAGTTGCCGGACGGCCTTTCAGCAAGGCTTCGTTGCCGGTGGTGGCGGTGTGGACGGCTGTCGGTGCGAGTCCTTTGAAACTGAATGATATGAGCCCGTCCTGGTGTGTAATGTCCGTGACAGACTGATCCAGAAACAGGCTGCCTTGAATGTTCTTGTTGTAGACGGTAGCGGCAGGCGTTGTTGTGTTGGTCAGAGAGTTGTTGCCCTCATAAGGAAACGGATAGCCGGCACTTTTTCCGTAGTCGTTGTTGGCGGGAACGATGGCGGCGCGTGGATGAAGGGGATCAACGTTGACGGTGTTGCTGGCCCAGGCGTCCGGGTCGATGTCATAATGGGTTATGATGAGTCCCGCAGCCGGTATGTGCTTGTCCCAACCTGTTTTCTGCCTGTTTTCAAGAATGTAGAATTCCGAGATGTTTTCGTCTGAGCATTTGTTTTCAATGTAATAGGCATTGCCGCCATAGCTCAGCGGCTCAAGACGGGCAACGGTGGTATCTTTGATGAGTTCTATAGGGTCATACCATCCGCAGTTGAACCTTTCGTAGGCTGTGAAGTTGCATGGAAACCATCCTCCGCCGTTGTTGTTGCCGCTATCGAGCAGGTCATAATTGCCTAAATAGTCGTAATCTCCGGTGGTGTCGTAGAAGTCTGGAAATCCAAGGCAATGGGCAAATTCGTGGCAGAAGGTGCCGAGGCCGCTAAGGTTTTTTCCGTAACTGAGCTCGGGTGAACATGCGTAAGTGTCAATGCGCATTCCGTCGATGGTGTAGCCGTTGGGATATTTGGGGTAGCCGCTAAGTGCAAATTCATGAGGCCAGATGTAGTATTCGGGATTGCCTTGATAATGTTCGCCTTGTCCGGCGTAAAGAATCAGTACCATGTCTACTTCGCCATCGTTGTCCCAGTCGTAGTCAGCGAAGTTGACTTTTCCTTTGGCCGCATTGCAGGCTTCGGTCACCATGTCGCAAACGTTGATGTCGTCGGTAATTTCATCGCTGGGATTCGAAGAATTCTGTCCATAGTAATAAAGTGGCTTGGAGAGGCCTACAGGTCCGATTACATCGAATGTAATGTCAAACATGCCGTTGCTCTGATCCATGAAATAGTCGTGTACGGAACCGGGAACGTTTCTCCGCACCGTAAAGTCCGAGCTGTTTTTGATGCTGCTCCCGTTAAAACCTTCTTCGTTCAGGATTTTTGTCCACGAATCGAGTGCGTGCAGTTTGAATTTGATATCCTTGAACTCAGCCAAAATGACCAAACCGCGTTTGCGGCTGTTGTCAGACAAGACTTTGCGCCTTTTATAGGAATCGAAGCGCTGCTTGCGCGCATTACGGCGCATGTCGCTTTTGGGCAGACGCTTGCTGACGTTTCTTAAAGCTTCGAGCGAAGAGGCATAGCCTTGTTCGGTTGTTGAGCGAAGCTGTTTTTCGTGTGCAATGACACCCGAAGAAGAAATTTGGTAGCCCGAAGCACGTAGATAATGGAAATCGCCATTTTGGGCACGGAGCAGGGGCACACTGTCGCGGGTGATGTAGTAATGCAGGCCTTTGTCGCCGCACAGCTTGGCTTGCAGGGTTGTTCCGTCAGATTGCGTGTAAGTCGTCCAACGCCCGATGGCAATGCTTCCGTGGGCGGAAAGGGTGGCGCATAGCAGGATTGAAATCAGAAATGGCAATTTAAAGTTCATCGGTAGCATGTTTTATGAATGAATAGAATAAAGGGGCGTGTTCATATTACCCACGCCCCTTTTAGCTTTATTGTTTACAAGTTGGGTTCCAGGGCTTCAACTGTTGGAAGAAGTCGTTCCCCTTGTCATCGACAAGGATGAATGCCGGGAAGTTCTCAACCCTGATTTTCCAGATGGCTTCCATGCCGAGTTCGGGATATTCCACGCATTCGATGCTTTTGATGGAATTCATCGAAAGCACGGCGGCAGGTCCGCCGATGCTGCCTAAATAGAAACCGCCATGCTTCTTGCACGAATCGGTAACAACCTGTGTGCGATTGCCCTTGGCTATCATCACCATGGAACCGCCGTGACTTTGAAACTCATCGACGTAAGGATCCATGCGATTGGCTGTGGTAGGTCCCATAGAGCCGCAAGGCATGCCTTCGGGCGTTTTGGCCGGACCGGCATACAATACCGGATGGTCTTTGAAGTAGGCCGGCAGGTCTTCACCGGCATCGAGCCGCGCTTTCAGCTTGGCGTGTGCAATGTCGCGTGCTACAATAATCGTTCCGTTGAGGCTGAGCCGCGTCGATACGGGATATTTTGAAAGCGTTTTGCATATTTCGGCCATAGGCTGATTGAGGTCGATTTTTACGGCATTGCCTTCACCGGCGTTGCGAAGCTCCTCGGGAATGAGCGAACCGGGATTGTCGTCAAGCTTCTCGATCCAAATGCCTTCGCGGTTGATTTTGGCCTTGATGTTGCGGTCGGCGGAGCAGCTGACACCTAATCCGATGGGGCAGGAAGCGCCGTGTCGGGGCAGACGTATGACACGGACATCGTGGGCAAAGTATTTGCCGCCGAATTGTGCGCCGAGTCCTATTTTATGGGCCTCGTCCAAGAGCTGCTTTTCGAGAGCAATGTCGCGGAATGCACGGCCTGTTTCGTCGCCTGTGGTAGGCAGACTGTCGTAATAATGGGTGGAGGCCAGCTTGACGGTAAGCAGATTTTTCTCGGCACTGGTTCCGCCAATGACGAAAGCAATATGATAGGGCGGGCAGGCTGCCGTTCCCAGCGTTTTCATCTTTTCAACCAAAAACGGAACCAATGTTCCCGGGTTTTGGATGCGGGCTTTGGTTTCCTGATAGAAGTAAGTCTTGTTGGCAGAGCCACCGCCTTTGACAACACAGAGGAATTTATATTCGCATCCCTCGGTGGCTTCGATGTCTATCTGGGCCGGTAGATTGCAGCGGGTGTTGACTTCATCATACATCGTGAGAGGAGCGTTTTGGGAATAGCGCAGATTCTCTTCGGTATAGGTCTTGTAAACACCTTTGGACAAGGCTTCTTCGTCACAAAAGCCCGTCCATACCTGTTGTCCCTTTTCGCCATGGATAATAGCGGTGCCCGTATCCTGGCAGAAGGGCAATTTGCCTTTGCAGGCGACTTCGGCGTTGCGCAGGAAGGTGAGAGCTACATATTTGTCGTTGTCGCTGGCTTCGGGGTCGCTTAGAATTTTTGCCACTTGCTCATTGTGCGAGCGGCGCAACAGAAAGTTGACATCACGGAAAGCCTGATTGGCCAACCGGGTAAGGGCTTCCGGGGAAACTTTGAGAATGGGTTTTCCTTCGAACTCGCTGACAGAAACGCCTTCTTTGGTGAGAAGGTAATATTCTGTGTCGTCTTTTCCCATTTGGAACATGGGGGCATACTTGAAATCTGGTGTATTTGCCATGGTTGTACTATGATTAATTAGATTGTCACAATATAATTTGCAAAGTTATTACTTTTTGTTGAGCGTATTGCGCCTGCAAAAGTGTTTTTTTCGCTTGAAAATAAAATCGCAGCCTCTGATTTTTCCAAAAGTAGCTTTTGCACATGGCCGGAAGCCCTTTCGGAGCATTCAAAAAAAAAGAAAATCGGACTCTCTATTGGAAATAAATGAGTAATTTTGCGTGCAATAAAAACCAAACAAGTATATGGCTTCATTTATTGCAGATAAAATCGTTTCTGACGGCCTCACATATGATGACGTCTTGCTGATTCCGGCTTATTCGGAAGTTTTGCCTCGGACCGTTAAGCTGGGGACACGCTTTTCAAGAAATATAGAATTGAACATACCGTTCGTCTCTGCAGCAATGGACACGGTGACAGAAGCCCCTATGGCCATTGCCATTGCCAGAGAAGGCGGCATAGGTGTGATTCATAAGAATATGACGATAGAAGAACAGGCCCGTCAGGTGGCGATGGTCAAGAGAGCAGAAAACGGCATGATATATGATCCCGTGACAATACAGCGTGGTTCAAAGGTGCGCGATGCATTGGCATTGATGAACGAATATCACATAGGCGGCATCCCGGTTGTCGATGCAGAAGGCCATTTGGTGGGTATCGTGACAAACCGCGATTTGCGTTTTGAGCAAGACATGGACAAGGAAATAGATGCCGTAATGACAAGCGAAAACCTTGTTACAACCACTCAGCAGACCGATTTGGTGGGCGCAGCACGCATTTTGCAGGAAAATAAAATAGAAAAACTACCGGTTGTCGATGAAAAGGGACATATAATAGGCCTTATAACCTATAAAGACATAACAAAAGCCAAGGATAAGCCGATGGCCTGTAAAGACAGCAAGGGACGTTTGCGCGTTGCCGCCGGAGTTGGTGTGACCAATGATACGATGGATCGCATGCAGGCTTTGATTAAGGCCGGAGCCGATGCCATTGTCATCGATACGGCTCATGGACATTCCAAGAATGTTGTGGATAAGTTGGTGGAAGCCAAAAAACGATTCACCGATGTTGACATCGTTGTAGGTAATGTTGCAACAGGCGAGGCCGCCACAATGCTGGCAAAGGCAGGAGCGGATGCCGTCAAGGTGGGCATAGGCCCCGGTTCGATTTGTACCACACGTGTAGTGGCCGGTGTCGGTGTACCTCAACTTTCGGCCATTTACGATGTAGCTTCAGCCTTGAAAGGCACAGGTATACCGATGATAGCCGATGGCGGTCTGCGCTATTCGGGAGATGTTGTAAAGGCACTTGCTGCCGGTGGCGATTGTGTGATGATAGGCTCGTTGGTGGCAGGAACAGAGGAGTCGCCGGGCGAAACCATCATACTGAATGGTCGTAAATTCAAGACATATCGCGGAATGGGATCTTTGGAGGCAATGGAAAATGGTTCCAAGGATCGTTACTTCCAATCGGATGTAAAAGAAGTGAAGAAGCTGGTTCCAGAGGGTATAGCAGGACGTGTTCCATACAAAGGTACTGTACAGGAAGTGCTTTACCAATTGGTAGGCGGCTTGCGCTCAGGCATGGGATATTGCGGCGCTGCAACAATTGAGGAGCTACATAACGCAAAGTTTACCCGCATAACAAATGCCGGCGTATTGGAAAGCCATCCCCACGATATAACCATTACCAGCGAAGCGCCTAATTACAGCCGTCCGTAAAACACCATCGGTTTTCTTGCAAGAATGAATAATGATTAGAACCGAAGAATGAAGAAGAACGTTTTTGTCCTTTTATTAGCATGCATGTCATTCGGCAACGCAATGGCACAAGAAGCCGATCCGGTCGTAATGACAATCGGTGGAAAGGATGTGCCCCGTTCCGAATTTGAATACTTCTTCAATAAGAACAATGATTCAAAAGATGGCAATGCGGCCAAGGCTGTAGAGAACTATGCAGATTTGTTCATCAATTACAAGCTAAAGGTGCTGGCTGCCCAAGATGCTCATTTGGATACATTGGCATCTTTTAAAAAGGAATTTGCCAATTATCGTGATATACAGCTGAGAGATTATTTGAAAGACCCCGAATTTGAAGATTCGCTAGCATTGTCAGTCTATAAAGTTATGAAGCAGCAGGTCGGAGATGCTGACATGATTCATGTGGCTCACATAATGATGTTGCTTCCGCAGAAAGCAACAGAATCGGTTAGATTGCAGAAAAAAGCCCGAATTGATTCGGTTTATGCAGCATTGAAGGACGGTGCTGACTTTGGCGAACTGGCAAAAAAATGCTCGGAAGACTACACTACAGCTTCAAAAGGAGGAGACTTGCCTTGGATTGCACCCAAACAAACTTTACCTGAATTTGAAAAGGAAGCTTATGCATTGAAACCGGGAGAGTATTCCAAACCTTTTTTGACGCCTGTCGGATATCATATTGTATATATGATTGAACGCAAGAAGCTGGAGCCTTTTGAAGAAAAAAAAGAGGAAATAATGCAGCTTCTGAAATCTCGCGGTTTGAAAGAAATGGCAGCAGAGCATAAAATCAAACGCATGATAGAAGCATCGCACGGACAAAAGACACGCGAGGAGATTTTATCGCAAGTACAAGCTGAAGCTTGCAAGAAAGACCCGAATTTGAAATATCTGATAGAAGAGTATCATGATGGACTTTTGCTATATGAGGTGAGCAACCGTTTGGTATGGCAACGTGCGGCAGAAGATAAGTCAGGATTGGAAAAGTATTTCAAGAAAAACAAGTCAAAGTACCAATGGGATAGCGAGCGTTTTAAAGGTTTTGTGATATTGTCAAAATCGGAAACATTGCTGGATGAAGCAGAGAAATTCCTGAAGAAACAAAAAGATGAATCGGGAATTGAAGCGTGGAACAAAGCTGTTCCAAAGGATTCGTTGAAGAAAGTGCGTGTGCGTTATGGTATATTCAAGGTAGGCGACGATGCAGTTGTCGACAGCCATATTTTTGATAAACCGGTTTCCAAACAAAATAAGCTTTATCCATACTCGGCCTGTGTGGGTGCGAAACTAAGGAAACCAAAGACATACACAGATGTAAAGGCACAAGTTGTATCTGATTTCCAAGATTTGAAAGAGAAAGAGTGGCTGGAAGAGCTTCGCAAAAAGTACTCTTTTAAAGTCAATAAGGATGTTTTGTCTACAGTAAATAAGCATTAATATCGCAAATTGAATGAAGAGATATATTTGTAAAAGCTTTTGTCTAAACGCGTTGCTGCTGTTAGGAACAGGTCAGGTTTTGGCTCAAACGCCCGATAAGCCTAACAATGTGATAGACGAAGTGATATGGGTGGTGGGCGATGAACCCATATTAAAGTCAGAAGTAGAATTGCAGCGAATCAATGCCGAACTTTCAGGACAAAAGATAGAGGGTGATCCTTATACTGTGATACCTGAACAATTGGCTATTCAAAAACTATTCTTGCATCAAGCGTCAATAGACAGTATCAAGGTTACGGAAGCCGATGTTATGCCGCAGGTCAATTCTCGCTTGAATTATATGATTGAGTATGCCGGTTCACAAGAGAAGTTAGAAGAATATCGCGGTCTTCCTATAAAGCAGATCAGACAGGAGCTGATTAAAGCTTTTATCGAGTCTGCCAAAGTGGAGCAAGAACGTGAGAAAATAATAGGAAACAAGAAAATATCGCCTGCAGAGGTGCGACGTTATTTTAAGAATATGCCGAAAGACAGTCTTCCTTATATTCAACCGCAGGTTGAAGTGCAGATTTTGACGCAATCACCGGTTGTGGAGGCTTCTGAGATAGAGCGAATAAAAAAGGAATTGTTGGATTATGCCAAGCGTGTTAATGATGGCGAAACCAGTTTTGCGGCTTTGGCCAGATTATATTCTCAAGATGAGCAGTCGGCTCGACAAGGCGGTGAATTGGGCTATCATGGTAGAGCCGAATTGGTCCCCGAATTTTCGAATGTTGCTTTTTCTTTGACCGATCCAAAGACAGTTTCTAAAATCGTGCAAACAGAATATGGTTTCCATATAATGCAACTGATCGGGCGCAAAGGGGACAAAGTTAACGTAAGGCATATCTTACTTCGACCAACTGTTACGTCAAAGGCCATAAAAGCATGTATCAACCGTTTGGATTCCATTGCTGATGACATTAGGAAGAACAAGTTTACTTTTGATCGTGCGGTGTATGCTTTGTCGGATGATAAAGATACGAAGAACAACAACGGATTGATGGTAAATAGCCAGACAGAAACGTTGACACAGACATCTCGTTTTGAAATGAAAGATTTGCCGCAAGAGGTGGCAAAAGTCGTCGATAAGATGCACGTGGGAGAAATCTCCGATGCATTTACGATGATGAACAAAAACGGAAAGGAAGTGTGTGCCATAGTATTGCTCAAGAATCGTATCGAAGGGCATAAAGCGGATATTACAGAGGATTTTCAGGCTTTGACTGATATCGTGTCACAGAAGAAGAACGAAGAAAAGTTGGAGCAGTGGATCAAGGAAAAACAGAAAACAACTTATATCAGTATAAAGGACGCTTGGAAGCGGAAGGATTTTAAGTATCCAGGATGGATAAAATGAAAGTTGATTTGCAAGACACCGATTATAAAAGGAAAGGAGTTATGGGCTGTTGCCTGTTGCTCTTTTTCTTTCTGATATCCGCAGTTTGTACCTCATATGCCAAGGCCGACAAACGCCCTGATGCCGGAAAGATAGAGCTGCGTTATGCCGACAAAGTCGAGTATAACCAGTACAAGAATCCCGACATGCAGATTTTTACAGGTAATGTTTCCTTCTATCACAATGGGCTGGAGTTGTTTTGCGACAGTGCAAACTTTTTTCAAACGACTAATTCGTTTCAGGCCTTCGGACATGTAAGGATGTTGCAGGGAGATACATTGTCATTGAACAGTGAGTATCTTTTGTATGATGGAAATTCACAAATAGCACAAGCCCGTCACAAGGTGGTGCTGAAACACCGGAAGTCAGTGCTTTATACAGATAGTTTGAATTATGATCGCGTGTATCATGTGGGATATTTCTTTGAAGGAGGAAAGCTGATAGATGAAGGCAACACGCTGACTTCAGATTGGGGGCAGTATGATACTTCCACCAAAGAAGCGTTGTTTAACTATCATGTGCAGTTGGTGCGAAAAGACATGACGCTCACATCAGATACAATGTATTATGATACTCAGACAAAGGTGACACATCTGCTCGGCCCTTCGAATGTAGTGAGTGGCAATAGCCGCATATACACCGAAGATGCCTATTATAACACAATGTCTAAGAACGTAACCTTGCTCAATCGTTCCGTCGTTGTTAATCAAGATCAGCAGATGGTTGCCGATTCTCTTGTCTATGACCAAGCGGCAGGCATTGCTCATGCTTATCGCAATATTGTATACAATGACAAGTCGAACAAGAATATTTTGACCGCCAACTATTGCTACCATAACGATAGCACAGGTTATACCATCGCATACGATAGTGCTGTCGTTCGCGATTATTCTCAGCAGGACACCCTATACCTTCACGCCGATACATTTAAGATTTATACTTACAACCAAAAGACGGATTCTGTATATCGTGTGCTTCAAGGTTACTATCATGCGCGTTCGTTTAAGAGCGACATACAGAGCGTGGCGGATTCATTGTCGTATAGTACAGCCTCGTCCATACTTTCGCTTTATGGAAATCCAATCGTTTGGAATGATAAACGACAGATATTAGGTGAAGAGATACATGCTTTCATGAACGACTCGACATTAGACAGCATTCGTGTAATCAACCAGGCTCTGATGGTCGAAGAATTGGATTCGCTTCATTATAATCAAATTACAGGAAAGGAAATGCGCTTTTTCTTTGACAATGGGAAATTAAAAGAAAACCATGTGATGGGCAACGTTCAGGTAGTATATTATGCTTTCGATGAAGACAGTATTATGATTGGGATGAACTACATGGAAACCAGCTTGGCCAAGATGTATATGGAAAACAAGCAGGCTTCAAAGATATGGACACGCGAAGCGACAGGAACGTTTTATCCCCTTGCGTTTGTATCGCGTGAAAAGTCGTTTCTCAAGAATTTTGCCTGGTTTGACTATATACGTCCACGCGACAAAAACGACATATTCCAATGGCGTGCCAAGACTTCAGGCTTGGAGCTGAAGAAGAGTGTGCGTCGTGAAGTGCCTCTGCAATATTTGGAACAGCTGAAAAAGTCAAAGTAATCATGGCCGATATCATACACTTGTTGCCCGATTCCGTAGCCAACCAGATTGCTGCAGGCGAGGTGATCCAACGTCCCTCTTCGGTGATAAAGGAATTGATGGAAAATGCGGTCGATGCCGGCGCCACATCAATCGATGTTTGGGTAACAGATGCCGGTAAAACTTGCATTCAGGTAATCGACAATGGAAAAGGCATGTCAGAAACCGATGCCCGTCTTTCCTTTGAACGCCATGCAACATCTAAAATCCAAAATGCTTCAGACCTGTTTCAGCTCCGCACCATGGGCTTTCGCGGTGAAGCTCTGGCCTCTATTGCCGCTGTAGCGCAGGTAGAACTGAAAACGCGGACAGCGGAAGACGAGATCGGTGTTTCTCTATTGGTGGAAGGTTCCAAGATTGTCGGGCAGAATCCTGTTGCATGCAATGTGGGAGCTAATTTTTCCATTCGTAATCTGTTCTACAATGTTCCAGCGCGTCGTCGTTTCCTTAAATCCAATGCAACGGAGCTGAACAACATCATGTCAGAATTTGAACGGGTAGCACTGATCCATCCTGAAATCAGTTTTACTTTTCACCGTGACAACTCTCTTGTACTCGACTTGCGTCCTTCATCATTCCGTAAAAGAATCACAAGTCTCTTTGGTACGAATTTGGACAAGCAACTGCTGCCCGTACAAGTTGAAACATCGTTGGTAAAAATCGACGGGTTTGTAGGTACGCCCGAAAGTGCCCGGAGCAAAGGCATGCGCCAATTCTTCTTTATCAACAGTCGCTATATGCGTCATACCTATTTTAACAGGGCCATCATGACGGCATTCGAGCGTTTGATTCCGCCCGACAAGCAAGTACCCTATTTTTATTGTTTTGAGGTAGACCCTTCGAGAATAGATGTCAACATTCATCCGACTAAAACGGAAATAAAGTTCGAAGACGATCAAGCCATTTGGAAAATCATACTGGCAGCAACCAAAGAGTCCTTGGGACGCTTCAATGCTATGCCGGCCATTGATTTCAGTGAAGCGACCACCCCTGAAATACCATCCTTTAATCCAAAGCTGCAGACTGTTTCCCCTCAAATCAATGTAGACAGCCAATATAGCCCGTTTCCGCGAAAGTCATCATCAGAAGACTATAAGCGAAATTATACCACCGACAAGTGGGAAGATCTTTATGCTTCCTTGAAAAAAACGGTAACAACAGCTGTTCCCAAGCAAGAAGAAATCGAAGAGAATTCACTGTATTCTCATCAAGGCGAAGAGGAAATAAAAGACTGGAACAAAGAGCATACGGTATATTACCAATATAAAGGCAAATACATCTTTACGTCGGTCAAATCGGGTCTGATGATTATCGACCAATATCGGGCCCATGTGCGCATACTTTATGACAAGTTGTTGAATAGCTTGAAAGAGCGCAACATTGTATCGCAAGGTCTGCTCTTTACCGAACTGATACAGATTCCGGCATCTCAAGTAATGATTTTCAATGAGCATATAAACGATATGGAATCAGTGGGTTTTGAAATCGCAAACCTCGGATTCGGTAAATATGCAGTCAATGGAATACCTGCCGGAGTTGAAAAGCAGGATATTTCAAATCTTGTCAATGAAATCTTCCAAATCTTTTTAAATAAGGATGGTTTGCCTCAAGAACAAATCTGTCATGAGCTGGCACTGGCCCTTGCCCGTAAAAGTGCCATAACGTCCAGACTTGTGCTATCGGCCGAACAGATGAAAAAGTTAGTAGACGACTTGTTCTCGTGTGAGCTTCCCAACTATTCACCCGATGGCAAACCCATCTTGACAATCGTCTCAAATGATAGAATAGAGGCTTTGTTGCGCTGAAAAAAAAACATAAAAGTCTTGTTTCAGCCCTTGAAATACCTACATTTTTACGGCAAAAGT
>ERZ808252.841-NODE-841-length-26405-cov-4.303188_pt1 | contig 26405 bp, 27 predicted proteins | sample MGYA00521242_ERZ808252 | MGnify/ENA primary metagenome ERZ808252 (study PRJEB31516, sample SAMN03275581) | gut metagenome | biome: mammalia-associated habitat; material: feces | host: Papio cynocephalus | place: Kenya | collected 2012-08-07 ...
CGAATGTCGCCGCCCTCCTTGGCCCGGATGGTCACGAAGATATCCACCTTGCCCCGGGCGACAGCGGCCTGGACCTGCTTGGTGATGCTCTCCTCCAGATAGCCGTAAATGCGGGGCGCTTTGATATTCAGATCCAGAAAACGGTGGTTGACGGAGCGGATCTCCACCGTGATCTCTCGAAGCTCATTTTCCTGCTTGACCCGGCCATAGCCGGTCATACTGTTCAACAAATGAATCACTGCTTTCTATCGTTTAATTCCCATGGTCGTTTGTTCGTTCGTTCGTTCACGTCCGCAGGGGGCGGTATTCCGCCAGGATCCGTTCTGCGGCGCGGATGCCGTCCACCGCCGCGCTGACGATGCCTCCGGCGTAGCCCGCGCCCTCTCCGCAGGGGATCAGCCCACGGGCAGAAGGGCTGTAAAGGTCTTCGCCCCGCAGGATGCGGACGGGGGACGAGGTGCGGGTCTCCACGCCGGTGAGAATGGCGTCCGGGCCGTCGTAGCCCCGGAGCCTTTTGCCGAACTCGGGCAGCGACCGCCGCAGCATCTCACAGACAAAGGGCGGCAGCGCCCCGTCCAGCGGCCGGAAGCTCCAGCCCCGGGGATAAGTCGGCTCCACCCGGCCCAGTCGGCGGGAAACTCTTCCCGCCAGAAAATCATCCACCCGCTGCACCGGCGCCGTGCCATCGCCCGCCAGGGCAAAGGCCGCCTGCTCCAGCCTGCGCTGAAAGGCAATGCCGTCCAGAGGGTCCGTGCCGTAATCCTCCGGCCCCACGGAGACGCAGAGCGCCGCATTGGCGTTTTTTCCGTTTCTGGCATGGTAGCTCATGCCGTTGGTAACGACGGTGTTCGGTTCGCTGGCTGCGGCCACCACCTGCCCGCCGGGACACATGCAGAAGCTGTAGCAGCCCCGCTCCCCCTCCCTGCGGGAAAGGGCGTATTCTCCCGGCGGAAGGCCCGGCGTTCCAGCCCGGCTGCCATAAAGGGCAAGGTCGATGTCCTGCTGCAGATGCTCCGCCCGGACGCCCACGGAAAAGGGCTTGGGCTGGAGGGCGATCCCCTGCCGCCGCAGGGTCAGAAAGGTATCCCGGGCGCTGTGGCCCAGAGCAAGCACCGCCGTCTCGCAGAGCAACTCCTCCTGGGGCAGCAGCAGGCCGCGCAGGGTGTTTTCCCGCAGCAGCAGGCCCTCTACCGGGGTCTCAAACCGCACCTGTCCGCCCAGGGCACAGATCTCCCGCCGGATGGACACCACCACCTGCTTCAGCAGGTCGGTGCCGATATGAGGCTTGGCCAGACGCATGACCTCCGCCGGAGCGCCATGCTCCTGCAGCAGCTGCAGCACCAGCTCACACCGGGGATCGCCGATGCGGCAGGTGAGCTTGCCGTCGGAATAGGCTCCCGCGCCGCCCTCGCCGAATTGGATATTGCAGTCCGGCTCCAGCGGCCCGCCGGAAAAATACCGGTCTACCGCCGCGTCCCGCCGGGACATTTCGCCGCCTCGCTCCAAAACCACGGGACAATAGCCGTTTTTCGCCAGGATCAGCGCCGCAAACATCCCCGCGGGGCCGAAGCCCACCACCGTCGGCGGCGCGGAAAGGCGTTTTCCGCCGGTGGGGACGGGCAGCGCCGGCGCAGTACGCAAACGCACCGCCGGCTCTCTGCAATTCTGAACAAAAGCCCGCTCATCGCCGCAAAGCTCCAGCTCTACGGTGCAGACGGCCTTCAGCTCTCCCCGGCGCAGGTCCAGCGACTGCTTATGCACCCGGCCGGAGCGGACGGCGCTCCTGCTCAGCGAAAGCTTTTTCCGCGCGGCGGTCAGGGCCTCCTCCTCCGAAAATGGGAAGGGCAGCCCCACGCCTGAGATCAGGATGCTCATGGCTGATCCGGCTCCGGCGGCGTATCGGGCTCCACCGGCTCGTCAGGCTGACGCAGCGCGTCCAGGTCCTCCTGGCTGACGCTGGCGATGACCTGGGTGGTCTGGAAGACATAGATCCCCTCCGTCTGCAGCGTCACCCAGCAGGAAATAATGTTTTCCCCGGCGATCAGATCGTCCGTCTGATATTCCGGACGGATGCGGAAGGAGGACTCCGTCAGAGCAGCGACCTGATCCGTGGGGCCGAAGACTGTCACCTCCAGCTGCTGATCCTCCGGATACTGCAGCAGCGGGTCGCTCTCCAGCTGATCGGGAGAGACGGAAACGGTCCGGCGGGAATAGCCCTCCGCCGTGATGGTCACCCGTGCGGAGAGGGGCGTTCCCTCTGCGGCAGAGACGCCGTTTGGCAAGACGATGGGCAGCGTAAAGACGCTCTGATCGTTGTTCATCACATCCGCCAGATCGATGGTTCCCAGAAGAATCTGATTCAGCTCCTGCATGGTGTCCGGCGAGCCGGTGAGCTGCAGGCTTTCCGGCTGGATATCCACCTGCACCATGCTTCCCTTCAGGTATTCATGATCCTGCAGGTTGACGATGAGGGGGATGGAATCGTTGCGCTTCATGGTGATGCTCAGCGTCACCGAGGGAGTCTCTGCGGAGATGTGGCTGTCGGTGACCTCGTTGCCCTTTTCATCCAGCAGCTGATAGGTAAGGACCGTCTGGGTGCTGGCGGAAAGGCCGCTGACATCGTAGGTGACCCGGGCCTTGCTCACCTTGGATAAAACGGTTGCCGGGCCCTTGACGGTGATGGCGTCGGGATAGACCCGGGGCTCGGCGGCCATGACATATTTGTCTGCCGGCGTTCCGGTGATCTCCACCTCCACCGGAACGGAGCTCTTGGAGATCCGGTCTACCACCACATGGATCTGAGAGGGACTCCTGCTGGCCACCTTGACGCCGGTGGCATCCAGCGTGACCCGATAGTTCAGGTCATATTCCCCCGGCTCGGTGATGTTGGCCACGCTGGCGGCGGCGTTGATATATTCCCGGCTCATTTCGAGAATGCTGGTCCTGTCGCCGGAAACGCCCACTGTGATCTGGTTGTTGCTCCCCTCCAGGACCACAAGGTCGTTGGCGTTGAGCTGGGTCAGGCCCTCCAGCTGGACGGGGATGCCCCGGTATTCTGCGGTTTTGTCCGGGTTTTTGTTGCCCATCACATAGGCCCAGAGAAACACTGCCAGCAGCAGCGAAAGCACCCGGAGGAAAACATCGTGCTCCTTCATCCATTTCATTTGCTCAGCACCTCCCGCACCCGCTGCCGCAGGGTCTTCTTCTCCTCCACGGTCTCCGCCGGCATGAGCTTGGCCGTCAGCAGCCGCTCCAGCGTCTCGGGGGCCAGATGCTGCTTCAAAATGCCTCCCTCCGCCAGGGAGATCCCGCCCGTCTCCTCGGAGACGATGACGGAGATGGAATCGTAATTTTCACTCTGGCCAAGGCCCGCCCGATGACGGGTGCCCAGGTCCTTGCTGATGTTCTGCTTGCTGCTCAGGGGAAGGATGCAGCCGGCGGCGGCAATGCGCCCGTCGGCAATGATGACCGCGCCGTCATGCAGCGGCGCCTTGTTGTAAAAGAGATTTTTCAAAAGCTCGGCGTTCACATCGGCGTTGATGGTGGTGCCGGTGTTGATGATGTTGGTAAGGGGATCGTTGCGCTGGAAGATGATCAGCGCGCCGGTCTTGGTCCAGGAGAGGGAGTTCACCGCCTCGATGGTCTGGACGATGGCGGTGTCCGTGGTGCTGGGCTGGGCGCCGCGGCTGGTGAGGAAGCGGGTGATCTTGCTGCTGCCGAACTGCTCAAGCATCTTGCGCAGCTCTGGCTGGAAAATGACCACCAGCGCCAATATTCCCACCTGCATGACGGCCTCCAGGATATAGTGGATCACATACAGATGCATTACGTCGGAAAGCTCCAGGATCATGATCACCGCGATCAGCCCGTAAAGCAGCTTCTGAGCATTGGTATTCCGCAGAAAACGCATCAGGCGGTACAGCAAAAAGGCCACGATCAGGATATCGATGACATCCCATGCGGTGGCCAGCTTGGCGTTATTGATGATGGATTCCAAAAACTTCATAAGCCGCATTCCCTCTAAAGCATAATATCGTGACCTTATAATAACAGGAAAACGGCTTTTTTTCAAGTATAACGGGCCCTGTTTTTAAGGGATTTAACAGGTTTTTAAGGATTCCTTCAGGATCCGGGCCAGATCCTCCGCCTGATCCGGCGTGTTGAAGGCGGAAAAGCTCAGGCGGACGGTCCCCTCCGGCAGCGTCCCTGCGCTGCGGTGGGCCAGCGGCGAGCAGTGGAGCCCGCCCCGGACGCAGACGCCCCGCTCCGCCAGCGCTTCGCAGAGCGCCGCAGGGTCGCCCCTCCTGGGCCGCAGGGAGAGCACGCCGCTCTGGCAGCCCTCGCCGGTAAAAAGCTCCAGCTCCGGCAGGGCGGAGAGCAGCTCCGCCGTCTGGACCAGAAGGGTCCGCTCCCGTCGGAGGATGGCCTCCCGCCGCTTTGCCGCAAAGCGCAGCCCCTCCCGCAGGCCGGCGATGCCCGGCACATTCAGTGTACCGCTCTCCAGCGCGTCGGGCAGGAAGTCCGGCTGGCGGGTCTCCAGAGAAAGGCTCCCCGTCCCGCCCTCCATCAGACTGTAAAGCTTAATATCTTTACAGCAAAGCAGCAGACCGGTCCCCTGCGGACCGTAAAGACCCTTATGCCCCGGCATACAGAGAAATGCGGCGGCAGGCAGCGCCCTTGCGTCCAGCGGCAGCAGCCCGGCAGATTGGGAGGCGTCCACCACCAGCGGCAGCCCCTTTTTCCGGCAGAGAGTATCGATCTCCGCCAGGGGCAGCACAAAGCCGAACACATTGGAAACATGGGTGACGATGACGCAGCGGGTCTGGTGCGTGATGGCCCGTTCGATGGCCGGACAGACCTTTTCCGGCTGAAACAGCGGCGAGACTGCCGCCGTGTAGCTGACGCCCCGTTCTGCCATGGCCTCCAGCGGGCGCACCACGGAATTGTGCTCATAGCCGGAGATCACCGCGTGGCCGCCGTCGTGCAGCAGGCTCTTGATGGCAAGGTTCAGCGCGTGGGTGGCGTTGAGGGTAAAGACCACCCGCTCCGGCGCATCCAGCCCGAAAAGCTCTGCCGCCGCCCGGCGGCAATCATAGACGATATCTGCCGCCTTCATGGCGGGTCCGTGGCCGGAACGGCCCGGATTTGCGCAGGTGTAAAGGGCCTGCTCCATGGCCTTCGCCACGGCGGAGGGCTTCTGGAGCGTGGTGGCAGCGTTGTCCAGATAGATCACCAGACCACCTCCCGCCAGCGGCCCTCCGGCGTCTGCCGCCAAACGCCTATTACGGCCAGCCTGTTCTTTTTCAAGCTCTGCACTGCGGCAGGGAGATATTCCTCCCGGATCTTCAGCCCATAAGCGCAGGAGCCCTGGCTCAGTGAGACCGGCGGACGGGTCAGCGCTGTGCCAATGCCGCCGCGGCTGAAGGCGGCGGCCGCAGTCTGGGCCTGCGTCAAGGATCGAAATAGAATAAGACAGCTCACAGGATCGACACTTCCCTTCGGCCCATCCTATGTCCGCCCCGCTTCCCGGGACACAAAAAAGACCGGCAGTACGCCTGCACCGCCGGTCCCGTTCTGTTATGCCCTTGCGATCAGGCACACCGCGTGGGCGGCAATGCCCTCGCCCGCGCCGGTGAAGCCAAGGCCCTCCTCCGTCTTGCCCTTGACGGAGACCTGCTCCGGCGCAAGCGCCAGCGCGGCGGCGATGCGCTCCCGCATCTGCCGGATATAGGGCGCCAGCCTTGGCCGCTGAGCCACCACGGTGGAGTCGATGTTTTCCACCTGCCAGCCTGCCTGCCGCACCAGCCGCCCGGCTTCCTGCAGCAGCAGCCAGCTATCCGCCCCTTTCCAGCGGTCATCGTTGTCCGGAAAGTGGCTCCCGATGTCCCCCAGTGCCGCCGCGCCCAGCAGGGCGTCTGTAATGGCATGGAGCAGTACATCTGCGTCGCTGTGGCCCAAGAGGCCCTTTTCAAAGGGAATCTCCACCCCGCCGATGATGCATTTTCTGTGCTCCGCCAGCCGGTGCACATCATAGCCGTAGCCTACGCGGATCACGCCTGCTCCCTCCCCTCCAGAATGGCGTTTGCCACCAGCACATCGGTGGGCGTGGTGAGCTTGATGTTTTCCCGGTCGCCGGGGACGATCACCGGACGCATCCCCATGCGCTCCAGCGCCGCCAGCTCGTCAGTGGTCTCCGCGCCGGCCTCCAGGGCGCCCTGCAGCGCCGCCAGCAGCAGGGGCTTTTCCGCCATCTGGGGGGTCTGCATGGCGCGAAGCTGTTCCCGATCTACCGTGGCCAGCGCACGATCCGCCCCGTTGATCCTTTTAATGGTGTCCGTCACTGGGATGCCTGCGCCAGCAGCGCTGTAAAGAAATGCCGCTTTACACACATCTCCAATGACCTGTTGGCTCACCAGTGGTCGCGCGCCATCGTGGACCGCCAAATATTCGCACTCCAGCGAGGCCTCGCAAGCGGCGCGGTAAACGCTCTCCAGCCGGCTTGCGCCGCCCCGGATGACGCGGGTCAGCTTCGTAATGCCCAGCTGCCGGCCCAGCGCCGCATATTCCGCCATATGCTCCTCCGCCGCAGCCAGGATGATCTCTCGGATATAGGGACTCTGCTGAAAGGCCAGCATCGTCCGCCCCAACGCCGGGACGCCGCGAAGCGGGATCAGCTGCTTATTTTCTCCCCCCATCCGGCGGGAAGCCCCGGCCGCCGCGATGATCACGGTAACAAAGGGCGTCTCCTCCTTCTTTTTCCGGCCAAACAGACCCATAAACCCCTCCTGCAAAAACCGGGGCCGTCTCCGACAGTCCCGGCAATGATCTATCTTATTCTCTGCGCGCCCGTGTCATTCCGCCTACTCCAGCGGCTGCAGCAGCGTTTCTGCCTGTTCCAGCGGAATATTTCGCACCAGTGCGATCTCCGAGGCAAGGATCTGCCGGGCGGAAAACAGGATCCGCCGCTCCCCGGTAGAAAGCTGCTGCCGCTTTTCCCGGCGGGAAAGGCCGCGAACCACCCGGGCCACCTCATAAAGATCGCCGCTTTTGATGCGGAGCATATTTTCCCGATAGCGCTGGTTCCAGTTGGGCTGGTCCTTCGTTTCCAGCTGGGGCAGGGCCTGCAGAAGCCGTTCCAGCTCCGGCCCGGTGCTCAGCGGACGCAGGCCGACCTTTTCCCCCGCATCGCAGGGGATCAGCAGCTGCAGTCCGCCGCAAAGAAGCGTCAGGACATAATAGCTCCGCTCCTGTCCTGCCATGCGCTGTCTTGTGATCCCGCTGATCGTTCCCGCGCCATGCATGGGATGTGCGACGCGATCCCCTATGGAATACATAGGCCTCCTCCTTGCCGCTTTTTTCTATTATACACCATATTCTGGGGAAAAACAAGAGCCGGGAGGAAAGACTTTGCGCCCTTCTGCAAAAAACGGCGCGGCAGGGGAGCAAATCGCCCTCCTGCCGCGCCGGTCTGTGCTTATTTGTTGGATCAGTCCCGATCCCAGTTATGCCAGACGCTCTGGATGTCATCGTTTGCCTCCATCAGGTCCAGCATTTTTTCCATGTTCTTGATATCGTCCTCATTGGTGAGGGTGGTATAGGTCTGGGGGATCATCTGAACCTCCGCCTCCAGGAAGGAAAAGCCGTCCTTGGCGAGAGCTTCCTTCACCGCGTCGAAATCGTCCGGCTCGGTGTAGATCTCAAAGACCCCGTCCTCCACCTGGAAATCGGATGCGCCGGCGTCCAGCGCCTGCATCATAACGGTCTCCTCATCCAGATCCTCGCCGTCGATGGCCAAAAAGCCCTTCTTGTCAAACTGCCAGGAAACGCAGCCGGAGGCGCCCATGCCCTTGCCGTATTTGTCCAGATAATGGCGGACCTCGGAGACGGTGCGGTTTTTATTGTCCGTCAGAGTCTCCACGATGACGGCGATGCCGCCGGGGCCATAGCCCTCGTAGGCGGCGTATTCATAATTTTCTGCGGCGGCGCCGGATTTATATTTGTCCAGCGTGCGCTTGATGTTGTCGTTGGGGACGTTTTCGCTCTTGGCCCGGGCGATGACGGCAGCCAGCTTGGAATTGGAATTGGGATCGGCAGAGCCGCCCTCCTTGATGGCGATAGCCATCTCACGGGCGTATTTGGTGAAGATTTTGGCCTTCTTGGCATCGGCCGCGCCCTTGGTCTTCTGGATGTTGTGCCATTTGGAATGTCCGGACATAGATGGTTCCTCCGTATGATCATAAAATTAAAAAAACAGATTTCTGAGCATTTATTTTACCACAAGCGTCCTCTGCTGGCAACCCCTTTCGCCGGGAAATTGGCAGGAAAAACGCGCGGGGCCTTCCCTTCCGCCGAAATCGCAGGCATTTTGTTCTTTCGTTCCCCTTTGCGCATGCATAATCCGCTTCTCCCGCGCCAAACTATGGTCAAACATCAGGAGGTGAAACACATGGAGCGCAAGAACGACCGTGAGAATCAGAGAAGGGAACGGCAGCCCCAGCGGGAAAATGACCGCAGCGATCAGAATCTGACCAATTGCAAGGACCGCTGAACGGACCACGCTAAAAAAACAGGCTCCGATGGGAGGATCAAGCCTCCGCCGGAGCCTTCTTTTTTACTTCCAGGTCTCCCAGACCTCCGGACAATAGCCCACGGTGGCCTGCTTCCCGTTGCGGACGATGGGCGTTTTCAGCAGCGCGGGATCCTCCAGCAGCCGGGTCTCCCGGTCATGCTCATAGGCCAGATACTTCAGCGTGGCGGCGTCCTTGTGCTTTTCGTTGATGAGCGGCTCCAGCCCGCCAATGGCCCGCTTGACGCTCTGCAGCTCGCCGGGGCTGATGCCATAGCGGGGCAGATCGATGCTCTGGAAGCGGATGCGCCGCTCCTGAAACCAGCGCTGGGCCTTTTTCGTATCGAAGCATTTGCTTTTTCCGTAGATCTGGATGTTCATGGTCCGCTCCCTTCACTGCTGCAGGTGCTTGAAGCCCTTGCCGAAGACCTCATTGATGTTGCTGAGCATCATAAAGGCGTTTTCGTCCTCCTCCAGCAGCAGCTTCTTCAGCGTGCCGGATTCATGCCGCCGGACGGCGCAGATGAGCACGGTGCGCCTGTCGCCGGTATACATCCCCTTGCCCTCCATGGCGGTGACGCCGTGGCCAAGCTTTTCCATAATGGCCCGAGAGACCTCCCGGGGCTTATCGGTGATGATCATGGCCTCCTTCTGCACATCCATGCCGTAGACCAGTTTGTCGATGGCCTGACTGGAGAGAAAGCTGGTCATGATGGCATAAAGGGCGCTGTCCGGATTGCCGTAGATCAGGGCGGAGACGCCGATGATGATGATATTGATGGAGAAGTTCACGGTTCCGATGGGCATATCCCGCTTTTTGTTGAGCCATTTGGCGATGATGTCCGTCCCGCCGGAGGTGCCGCCAGCCCGGAAGATGATGCCGAAGCCCGCGCCCATGACGATACCGCCGTAAAGGGCGGCGATGAGCATCTCCCCCTGAAAGGCCGGGATGGCCCCCGCCAGCAGATCCAGGAAAATGGCGCTGCACACCGTGGCAAAGGCGGTCTTGTAGAAAAACTGCCGCCCCAGGGTGCGCCAGCCCAAAAAGAACAGGGGGATGTTCAAAAGGATGGAGCAAAGGCCCACCGGCATGCTCAAAAGGTAGTTGATCACCAGCGCGATGCCGGCCACGCCGCCCATGGGGATGTGCAGCGGCTTGATAAAAAACAGCTGGCCCAGCGAATAGATCAGCGATCCCACTACGATCATGCCATATTGCTGCAGCTGCTCCCCAAGGGCCCGGGGAGCTTTGGTTTTTGCGTTCATAAAAGCGCTCCCTTCTCCAAACGGCGGATCAGCGCCGCGATGGTATGACTGTCATTGTCCGGCAGAATGTGCTTTGCCAGGGCAAGGATCTGCGGACAGGCATTTTCTGGCGCGCAGCTGTTGGGCGCGCACTGCAGCAGCTCCAGATCGTTGCTGCCGTCGCCCACGGGAAAGACCCGCTCCAGCTCCAGCCCCATCTTTCGGATCAGAAACTGGGCGCTCTCGCCCTTGCTTGCGCCCTGCCGCAGGATCTCCAGCATGGTGGGCGAGGAATATTGCGCGAAAAACTGTCCCGGAAAGCGCTCCCGGATCAGCATCTCCGCCCGGGCCAGCGTCTCCCCCGCGCCGGTGATCACCAGATAGAGCCAGGGCTGGGGGATCTGCTCCGGCAGACAGGGGTTCCAGGGCAGCTTCACGCCTTCAAAATGCCGACGGGTGAACTCGCTCTCCTGGGCCACGTAGGCCCGGTGGCCCGCATAGACCTCCACGCCCAGCGCCGGAAGCGCCGCCATCAGCGCCCGGGCCAGCGCATAGCCCGTCTGCCCAACGCAGGCCTCGTAAAGATCCTGCCCCGTCTGAAAATCATAGACGACAGAGCCGTTGTATAAAATGGCCGGCGCATTCACCGCCAGCGCCGGGAAAAAGTGCTCCATGCCCTTCAGACTGCGGCCGGTGGCCACGGTGAACCGGCCGCCGTTTTCCATATAATACCGGATGGCCGCCTGATCCTCCGTGGAGATCTCCCCCCGCCCATTGAGCAGCGTGCCATCCAGATCCGTCAGGATCAGCGTATGTTCAAACTGCTTCATGTGCGCTTCTCCAGCTTGCGAAGAAAATCGGAAAACCAGTCCGGCAGCGGGCAGGTGAGATGCACCGTCTGACCGGTGGTGGGATGGACAAAGGTCAGCTCCCTTGCGTGGAGACACTGCCCTCCCAGCTGATAGGGGTCGCTTTTGGGGCCGTAGACCGGATCTCCCGCCAGAGGATGGCCCAGATAGGCCATATGGACCCGGATCTGGTGGGTCCGGCCCGTCTCCAGCCGGCAGCGCAGGTAGGTATAGCCCGGGTAGCGGGCCAAAACCTGATAGTGGGTGACGGCCCGCCTGCCGTCCGGCACAACGGCCATCTTTTTCCTGTCCCGCAGGGAACGGCCGATGGATGCATCCACCGTGCCCCGGTCCTCCTTCAGGCTGCCGATCGCCACAGCCTCATAGACCCGGGAAAGGGTGCGATCCTTCAGCTGGGCGGAGAGGGCCAGATGGGCCCGGTCATTTTTGGCGATGATCAAAAGGCCGGAGGTGTCCTTGTCGATGCGGTGGACGATGCCGGGACGGATGGCCCCGCCCACGCCAGAAAGGCTCTGGCCGCAGTGGGCCAGCAGGGCGTTGACCACCGTGCCGTCCGGGTTGCCCGGGGCAGGATGGACCACCATCCCCCGGGGCTTGTTGATCACGGCCACATCCCCGTCCTCATAGACGATGTCCAGGGGGATGTCCTGGGGCCGGGCGTCCATGGGGACGGGGTCCGGCAGGCAGAACTCCAGATCCTCCCCCGCCCGGAGCTTGTGATTTTTCTTCAGCGGCCGTCCGCCGAGAGACACCTGTCCCTCCTCCAGCAGACGCTGGGCGGCAGAGCGGCTCAGCCCCTCCACCCGGCGGGAAAGCAGGATATCCAGCCGCAGCGCCTCCTCCTCAGGGGCGACGGTCAGACGCTTCCGCTCCACGGTCCCCCTCCTTTTTGTTCAGCCGAGGCTCGAGGAAGAGAATGTAGACCACCAGCAGCCCCACGCCCACATTCAGCAGGATATCCGCCACATTGAAGATCGGAAAATGGATCAGCCGGAAGTCGAACAGATCCACCACATAGCCCCGCAGCAGCCGATCGACGAGATTGCCCAGCGCGCCCCCAAGGATCAGCCGCAGGCCCCACCGACCAAGGCCGCCCCTGACCCATTGCTTCTTCATGGCGTATAAAATGCCCGCCAGCAAAACCGCCGTGATCAGCAGCAGCAGCCAGCGCTTGCCGCTGAACATACTGAAGGCCGCACCCCGGTTTTCACAATAGGTCAGGTGAAAGACCTCCCGGATCACCGGCACGGTCTCCACCGGCTTCAGCCGGACGCAGGCCCAATATTTCACCAGCTGATCGGCGGCAAGGCCCAGCAGCGGGATCAGAATATCCAAAAGCATAGCAGTCTCCTTCCAGGCAGAAAAATCGCAGTTTTTTTTATTATAGCAAGCTTCCCGCAAAAGCACAACCGTTTCCCCGGCATTTTCCGCGAAAAAAAAACCGCCGAGCATTGCAAGCGGGGCCAAATTGTGGTATTCTGAACTTGTATGAAATCATGAAAGAGAGACAATCCATGGACATTCAAGCTTTGGAGGCCCTGAACCTTTCGCCGGAGATGATCCGCGCCATCCAGGAGACGGGCTATGAACAGTTTACCCCCATCCAGCAAAAGGTCATCCCCGTGCTGCTGAGCGGAAGAGACGTGATCGGCCAGTCCAGCACGGGCACCGGCAAGACCGCCGCCTTCGGCATCCCCGCCATCGAGCTGGTGCAGGATCCCGGCGAGCAGAAGGATCCCCAGGTGCTGGTGCTCTGCCCCACCCGGGAGCTGGCCATGCAGGTCAGCGAGGAGCTGCGGAAGTTTTCCAAATATAAAGAGGGCCTGCGGGTGGTGGCCGTTTACGGCGGCCAGAGCATCGACACCCAGATCCGCGCTTTGAAGCAGTCGGCCATCGTGGTGGGCACGCCGGGCCGCGTGCTGGACCATCTCCATCGCCGGACGCTGAAGCTCTCCGGCATCCGCCTCGCTATTCTGGACGAGGCCGACGAGATGCTGGACATGGGCTTTATCGATGATATCAAGCACATCCTCTTCAACACGCCGGAGAACCGCCAGACGGCGCTGTTTTCCGCAACCATGCCCGATCCCATCCTGCGGCTCACAAAGCGGTTTTTGAAAAATCCAGAGCTGGTGAAGGGCGACGAGGGCGACGCGGCCTTCCGTCTGATCGAGCAGTATTATGTGGAGGTCCCCAAGTCCAAAAAGGCCCAGGGCGTGCGGCTCCTGTTTGAACAGCAGGGGGCACACCGGGGCCTGATCTTCTGCAACACCAAGCGGATGGTGGAGGTCCTTACCCGGGAGCTCACCGCCATGGGCATGAAGGTGGAGGGGCTTCACGGCGATATGCCCCAGGGGGCCAGGACGCGGGTCATGACCCAGTTCAAGGAGGGGGCCGTGGATCTGCTCATCGCCACCGATGTGGCCGCCCGGGGCATCGACGCCTCCGGCGTGGACATCATCATCAACTACGATATCCCCCAGGATATGGAATATTATGTTCACCGCATCGGCCGCACGGGCCGGGCGGGCAATACCGGCGTGGCCTTTACCCTCATCGCCGGCAGCGGCGAGTTTTTCAGCCTGTGCGACATTCAGGACACCACCGGCATCCAGCTGAAGCCCTATTATCTGACCGGGCTGGAGGAAACGCCGGAGGATCAGTTCTACGCCCGCAATACCAATCGCAACGAAGCCGGTCCGCGGCGCTCCTCCCTGCCCCGTCCCGCTGCGAAAAACGGCGGCCGCAAGCCGGAAAACGGCGGCAACGCCGTCATCTCCATGGATGTTGGCTCCAACCACGACATTACGGAAAAGCAGGTAATCAATTCCATTCAAAAATATTCCCGTATCCGCAAGGACGAGATCGGCCCCATCACCATTAAGGAAAACGAGACGCTGGTGGAGCTTGCGCCGGATGTGGCCCGCCATGTGATGCGCACCATGCAGAACGGAACGGTGAATGATTTTCTGGTGGTGCTCAAGGCTGTTTCCGGCTGCAAGGCCCTGAATCAGAACGGCGAGAGCCGTCAGGGCGGCCGCCGCAGCTCCGGCAGTCGGGGCGGATATCGGGGCGGCTCCCGCAAAAAACGGTAAGCGCCGCGGCGGCCTTCACCCGCTTTTATCCGCCAGTCTTTATACCGTCCATCTCTCGACGCCGTGTACATCGCAAAATCGCTCCAGCAGCTGACAAAACTTTTCCATCCATGGTCCAAGGCCAACCGGGCCGTCAAAAGCATAGAAAATGGAGTAGATCTCCCGACGCCCCTCCTGTATCATGGCCCTTCTGCTGTCGCTCGTGGGATTACCAAATGCGCCGTCATCGTCGAACAGTACAGGAAGGCAGCCGATATTCACGCTTCCCTTGCCGATCCCCTCGTAATGCAGCCCCTCATCTGCACGGCGGAGCATGATGTCGCCATGCAAGTCGGATATATCGTAGGAGCCGATGGAATAGCCGGAGGACACCGAGATAAGGTTGTTGACTTCGACCACATTGTTGATGTAATAAAGCCCCTGTCCTTTGATAATGCGGCGGAGCATTGCCTCCGCCGCATTTCTGTATTCCTTTGGGTTTTTCCCCAGCGCCTTGTATGCCTCGCGCGTCGCCGCGATATGCGGATCCTTTGCCACATTCTCCAACAGCGTATCGCCTTGCAGCTGAGCGAGCTTTCGATCAAATTCCATGCGCTGCGCCTGGCTGCTCGGCGCTACCATCGCCTTATAGTGCAGGACGCCCAGCGCCGCGCCAGAGCAAAGCCGCTTAAGGGCGTTATCGATCCCGATGCTCATTTTCTTCCACACCCTTTTTCACGAAAGAAACCGTTTTCCCGATCGAGAAGACAAACATCGCGCCAAGCAAGATGGCAGCGACTGCGCATACGGACGCCGCGCCGCCGCTCGCGGCCTCTGCCAGATAGCTGGCCGGCATGGAAAGAAAAAAAGAGATCACGGCGAAGAATGAGAGCTTGTTCCTGTTTTTCATAGTGGCATCCTCCTTAATTTTTTGCATCAGGGTATTGCCCTTTTGCTGTTCTTATTGTAGAATGGCACCAGAAAGAAGTAAAGCTACGGATTCTATTGATCGTTTTTAGCGTCACTTAAAACACGACGGAGGAGATTTCATGGAAACAGCACGGTGTAAAGCCTTTCTTGCGGCGGCCGAGGAAGGGAGCTTTACAAAAGCGGCAGACCGCTTAAGCTACACGCCCTCCGGTATCAGTCAGCTTGTAACGGCTTTGGAGCAGGAGCTGGGCGTCACGCTGCTGCATCGAACGCAGCGCGGTGTAACGCCAACAGAGATCGGAAAGACGCTGCTCCCCTCCGTGCGGAAGCTTTTGCAGGGCGAATCATGCCTGTATGAGCAGGCTGCGGAGCTGAACGGTCTGCTCATCGGAAGCATAACGGTCGCCGCCTATTCCAGCATCGCGACGCATTGGCTCCCTGCGGTAATCCGCAATTTTCAGCACGATTACCCGCAGATCGAAATACGCCTCATGGAGGGGATCCGGCAGGAGGTCGTCCGCTGGCTGGACGAACGGCGCGCCGATCTCGGCTTTTTGAGCTATCAGGAGCCCATGCACGGCGATTGGTTCCCGCTGGCGGAGGATCCGATGCTTGCGGTTTTGCCGCCGGAGCATCCGTTGGCCCACGAGCGCGCCTTTCCCCTGGAAAACTGTGCTTACGACCGTTTTATCATGCCGGCGCTGGGACGGGACGACGATGTTGCGGCACTGTTCGAGCGCCGCGGTGTCGTGCCCAACATTCAATATACCACGCTGGAAAACTTCGCGGCAATGGCGATGGTCGAGCAGGGGCTTGGCGTAAGCGTCATGAACGAGCTGATCACAAAACGGCGCGAGTGCAGCGCAGTCTTGCTGCCGCTCGATCCTCCCGCAAGCATTACGCTGGGGCTGGCGCTGCCCTCGCAAAAGAGCGCGCCGCCTGCGGTGCGGAAATTCGTCGAATATGCGATCCGGCAATTGACAAAGACGGAAACGACCACCGTATGATCGTTCTGTCGGCCATATGCCTTTCCTCCGCAGCGGCCATGTCTCATTTTACCCGCTCTCCCAAGGGGGCGCTATCCCCGGGAGATGATAAAAGCCGAGGGAGACGCTTTGGTCTCCTTCGGCTTTTTGCTGTTTATCGCTGGCTGACGAAGGGCGCTTCGTCTTCGAAGATCAGATCGTCCAGATCCGGCGTTTCCGGCCATGCTCCCGGCATTTTCACACGCTCCTTTGCATCGTTGGGGTCTTATCCCATGCTATGCGCGCGGACGGCGGAGGATACCTCTTTTTCTTCCGTCAGAGGACGCTCTCGCTCTGCGGCTCCGCCAGGACGCGGATCCATTTCCCGCTCTTCAGCCGCCAGAGGCACAGGGGCAGCTTGACCACATCCTCGGCGATAAAGCCGCCGCAGACGCACCAGAGAAAGGGCAGCTTGAGCACATAGGTCAGGCACCAGACCACCGGCACGCTCCACACCGCCATGACCCCCACATCCAGCAGAGCGGAGACCTTTGTATCGCCTCCGGCCCGCAGGATGCCAACCACCAAAACATAATTCAGCTGCCGCAGGGGGCACCAGCAGCAGTAAAACAGCAGGATGCTGGCGGTGAGCTGGGCCGTAACGGGGCTTTCCACGCCCAAAAGCCGGATCAGCGGCCAGCGGAAGCAGGCCAGCGTCCCACCCAGCACCAGGCCCATGCCAACGAAGATCCGCAGGGTCTGGACGGCGATGTGCTGGCTCTCCTCCTTCCGGCCCTGACCGATGGTCTTGCCGATGAGGATGGAGCAGGCGTTGCAGGCGCCGATAAAGAAGACGAAGACCAGTGATTCAATGGAGCTGTAGAGGGTATAGGCCGCGTAGTTCTCGCTGCCCTGCCGGGCGTAGATCATGGAATAGGCGTTGAACAGCAGACCCCAGACGCTCTCGTTGCAGACCACCGGCATGGCGATACGCAGGTATTTTTTGAAAAAGCCAGCGGAGATCCGGCGCACATCCAGCGCGCCCAGAACGGTAAAATGCTTCTGCAGGATGCCCGCTGCCAGCATCAGAAGCGCCTGTACGCCCTGAGAGATGGCCGTCGCCGCCGCCGCGCCGGGAAGGCCGAGCCGGGGCAGGCCAAGCCGGCCATAGATCAGGGCATAGTTCAGCGTGCAGTTCACCGCAACGGCCAGAGCGGAGGAGATCAGCGGCAGGCGCACCTCCTCCACGCTGCGGCGGGCCATGCTTGCCATATTGGCAAAGGCGCAGGGCAAAACGCCCAGCGCCACGATGCGCAGATATTCCGTCCCCGCCAGGCAGACGGCCTCCTCGTCGGTAAAAATGCGGATGAGCCGCTCCGGCATGAGCAGCGCCGCCGCGGTAAACAGTGCGGCCGCCGCCATACACATCCAGAGGCCGATGCAATAGGCCCGCCGGACGCCCTTTTCATCCTTCGCCCCCCAATATTGGGCGATGAGCACCGATCCGCCGGAGCAGAAGCCGAAGGTCACCATCTGGATCAGCATGACACACTTTGCGCCGATGCCCACGGCGGTGGTAGCCACATTGCCCAGCCGGGCCACCATGGCGGTGTCGATCAGACTGCCGCAGGAGGTGAGCATATTCTGCAGGGCGATGGGGATGGCCAGCGCCAGCAGCTGCCGGTAAAAGCCCGGGCTGGTCTTGGAACGGGAACGCATAAAAAGCGCCTCGCTTTCTGTGAGAGTTGTCTTTTGATTATAGCTTATCCCCGGGCAAAAGACAAGCCCTGCCGTGGGGCGGGCAGCGCGGAAAAAGCGGGCCGCAGAGGAGCGGCCCGCAGGGATGTATTTTGCCCGGCGCAGAGCTTAAAGCTCGCCGATCTTCATGGCGTTGGCCCATTCCGCCGAGGTAAACAGCGCCCGGGCGTCGATGCCGCCGGCCTTGCCCAGCTGGTCGATGAAAAGCTCCAGCTGCGCCCGGGGCGAATCGGGGACCTCACTGGGATAATTACGGAACATCTCCATGGCGGCGTCCCAGCCCACCTGCTTCGTGATCTCCACCAGCTTGTGAGTAAGGCTGAAGACGGTGAGGGTCTCGCTCAGCGGCCCGTCGCCCAGATAGACCTCCTGGATCTCCCAGCCGGTATATTCCCGCGCGCCGGCCCAGTCCGCCGGGACGGCCGCCGCGTTGTTTTTGGTGACGGTATAGGCCAGCCCGTAGTCGCAGACCACCTCCGCATGGAACTCCCAAGGCTTGCCGATGTGAAAGAGATGGCTCATCTCATGGAGCAGGCCGAAGTTCCAGTCGTTTTTCCGGCGGGAGAAATTGTCGCGCAGGTCCGCATAGATGCAGTCCCGGTCGATGTGGAGGGTGTCGGTATTGGTGGCATAGCCCCAATAGCCCTCCGGGATGGTCTCATACATATTATAATAAACCCGCTCATAGGGCTTCCAGCCGGTGAGCTCCGCATAGTCCCCATAGGCGGTGGACAGGTCGTCGGCCAGCTTCTGCAGCCGCTGCCGGGAGATCAGGTCCAGCACCCGGTATTCCGCCTGCAGGGTCACAACGCCGTTGGCGCTGGCGGTCTCGAAATATTTGGCCCGGTCCGTCCCCACGCACTGCACCTGCCATGCGGCAGCCTGGCTGCTTTTGCAGAGCTGGAAGCCCTCGGAAAGGCCAAGCTCCGGATGAGTGGCGCAGAGCAGCTGCCAGCTGCCGTCCTCCTTGAGCGAAAGGGTCCAGAACTGGGCGTCGGAGCCGGTATCTTCACAGAGGGAGACGGTATTCCCCGCGGAAAACCAGGCGTTTTCCACATCCAGCCGCAGCGCGTCTTCCCCGCCGGCCCGCAGGATCAGCGCGCCCTCCGGTCCCCGGACCGACTGCCAGGAAAAGGGCCTGTCGCTGAGGGTCAGCTTCCGGCCCGCCGGGGCAAGATACTGGCCCGCGGCATTCTGAATGGTCCAGCGATTGCCGCCCGCCAGCGGGACGCCCGGGATCAGAAAGCCATATTCCGCCGCAAGACTGCCGTCAATTGCACCGTTTTCCACCAGCAGGGCCGCCAGCGTCCGGGAGTCGCCCTTCTGCTTCTGGGCCAGCGCGGCGGCAGAGACGGCGGCCACCTGTCCCCGGGTGAAGCTTTTCCGGTCGGCGATCTTCAGGCCAAGGCCTGCACCATAGTCTGCGGCGGTGTTCCAGGCGAAATCCGTCTCGGAGGAATAGCCCAGCGCCCGCAGCAGGAAAGTCATATACTGATCCGCCGTGGCGGCCTGTCCGCTGCCGAAACAGTCGGCGCTGATGCCCTTGGTCAGCCCGTTTGCATAGGCATAGCCCACATAGGGTCGCGCCCATTCGGGCACATCGGTAAAAGGCAGGTCCCACTTTCCGGCCATGGCCTCCTGCTCCCGGCCTAAGAGGCGCACCAGCATGGTAACGGCCTCGGTCCGGGTGGGCGTGTCGTTTAGGGCATAGACGGGGCGGCCGTTGGCCGTAGTCTCCTTTCCCTGGAAAAGTCCCAGCTCATAAAGGGTGTTGGCCCCCTCCTCCGGGGTGAAGTCCATGGCGTTGGCCGTCATGGGCAGCAGAAGCAAAAGCAGCAGACAAATGGGGAAAAGCTTTTTCATGGCGCGGCCCTCCTTTTTCTGTTATCAAATCTATCATAGCGCGCCTGCCGCCGCTTGTCAACGGAAGCCCGCGCCGCGCCGGCACTTTTTCTCCCGGCGCACAAAAAACCGGCATGCACAGGGCATGCCGGAGGGCTTGACGCTTCTTTTTTGTGACCTGCCGCTCAATAGCTCTCCCGGTAGCCGATGACGCGGAAGACCTGCAGCTCCTGCTGCAGCTGAAGAAAGGCGGCCCGGGAATCCGCAGAGGTCAGCGAGCCGGAAAGCTCCGCAAAGACGATGTTGATGCGCTGGCTGTCGTCCTGGTCGATGTCTACGGTCTTGACCCGGAAATATTCCACATTGAGCTTCGCTTCTGCAAAGACGGCCAGCGTCTGGGAAAGGTCGCCATACTGCTCCATGCGGATGGAAAAGGCCACGCTGACGATGCTGTTGGTCACACCGGAATAAAGATGCTTGGAAAACAGCGCCAGCATCCGCCCATCGGGCAGGGGAATGAAGGAATTGATATAGATGGGCTGGCGGTAGATCATGCTGTAGAGCCATTCCGTGTCATAATAGCTGTCGACGATCAGGCCGGCAAAGTCTCCCTTTCCCTCCAGCAGAGCCTCGATGGCGGCGGCAATAGAATGACAGGGGGAGACCTCCATTCCCAGGGCAGCGGAGATGTCCCGCGCCATGTCGACCGGGCAGAGGACGATGCCGTCCCGGGGGACGGTCTCCAGAATATCCTGCTCGTGGGGCAGCTTCAGCGCCGGATCGTGGGTGACCACATAGCGATACTGCCGGCCCCGGCTCATGCGCATCAGGGAGCGCCAGAGGGAATTAGCCCGGGTGCTCAGCTCCGGGGAAAGCCCCGCCGTCACATGGCGCAGCACCATATCCTCCCGCCGGGGATCATAAATATCCGTTCCGCCCTTCTGGGCATCGGTGAGCTTGACGGCGATCTCCATCCGGCGGAGAAACACATCCCGCAGGGCATCGTCGCAGCTGTCGATGATCTGATTCAATAGATCCTGTTCTCTCATGGGCGTTTCTCCTTGCTCCGGCGCGGCGCGCCGCTGATTTTCGTCTGATTTTATCATAAAACATCCGGCGGCCCCTGTCAACTGCGGTTTTTGAACAAACCCCCGCCGATTTTCCGGTTTTTTCGGCATGCGCTGCAAAATTCCCCTCCGACCCGGCGAAAATCGGACAAACCCATAGACAAACCGGCAAAACTATGCTAAATTAAAAGCGTATCGGATCATGAAAAGGAGAGCATCATCATGACGAAAAAAGCTATTTTTTATCCTCAGGGGGTCTGCTCCCGGCGATATGAGATCACGATCACGGACGGTATCGTAGAGGACATTGTGATCGAGGGCGGCTGCAACGGCAACCTTCAGGGAATTCGCGCGCTGATCATCGGGCGCGATGCGGCTCAGGCAGCCGATACTCTGGCAGGGATCCGCTGCGGCCTGAAGAATACCTCCTGTCCGGATCAGATCTCCCGGGCCATCCGCGAGATGCTTTGAGCCTCGCCGGCCGCCCCTATAATATAAGTAAGACGGAAGGAAATGAAGTATGACTGAGATCGCAACTGTCAGAGCCATCCTGCACGCGCCGCAGGAATATATCGGAAAAGAAGTGACCCTGAAGGGCTGGGTCCGCACGGCAAGGGATGTAAAGGCCTGCGCCTTTGTGGAGCTGAACGACGGCTCCGTGGTCTCCAATCTGCAGGTGGTCTACGATGCGCAAAACGAAAACTACGCCGCCGCGGCCAAGCTCAACGTGGGCTGCGCCATCATCGTCACCGGCAGGGTGGCCGCTTCCCCCAACCCCAAGCAGCCAGTGGAGCTTCAGGCGGAGACGCTGGCGCTGGAGGGCGCCTGCCCGCCGGATTATCCCCTGCAAAAAAAGCGTCACACGCTGGAATATCTCCGCACCATCCAGCACCTCCGTCCCCGCACCAACACCTTCCACGCCATCTTCCGGGTGCGCTCCGCGGCGGCCTTTGCCATCCACCAGTTTTTCCAGCAGCGGGGCTTTCTCTATGTCCACACCCCGCTGATCACCGCCAGCGATGCCGAGGGCGCAGGCGAGATGTTCCAGGTGACCACGCTGGATCTGAATGAAGTTCCCCGCAACGAGCAGAACCAGCCGGATTATTCCAAGGATTTCTTCGGCAAGTGCGCCAACCTGACCGTCTCCGGCCAGCTGGAGGGCGAGATCTTCGCCCAGGCCTTTGCGAAGATCTATACCTTCGGCCCCACCTTCCGGGCAGAGCGCTCCAACACCGCCCGTCACGCGGCGGAGTTCTGGATGATCGAGCCGGAGATCGCCTTCGCCGACTTGAAGGACGATATGGACCTGCAGGAGGATATGATCAAGTTCGTTATCCGCTCCGTTTTGGAGACCTGCCCCGATGAGCTGGCCTTCTGCAACCATTTTCTGGACAACGGCCTGCTGGAGCGGCTCCATGCGGTGGCCTTTGAGGAGGCCTTCGGCCGCATCACCTACACCGAGGCCATAGCCCTGCTGGAGCAGCACAAAGACCAGTTCCAGTTCCCGGTGTATTGGGGCTGCGACCTGCAGTCGGAGCACGAGCGCTACCTGACGGAGGAAATCTTCAAAAAGCCCGTCTTCGTGACGGATTATCCCAAGGAGATCAAGGCCTTTTATATGCGCCGCAACGATGACGGAAAGACCGTTGCCGCGGCGGACCTGCTGGTCCCCGGCATCGGTGAGCTCTGCGGCGGCAGCCAGCGGGAGGAGCGGCTGGAGCTTTTGGAGCAGATCATTGAAGGCGCCGGCATGGACCGGGACAACTACTGGTGGTATCTGGAGCTGCGGAAATATGGCGGCACCCGCCACGCCGGCTTCGGTCTTGGCTTCGAGCGCCTGATCATGTATCTCACCGGCGCGGCCAACATCCGCGATGTGCTCCCCTTCCCCCGGACGGTGGGCTCGGCGGAGTTCTAAACAGGCGTTTTATCTCTGCGGGAGCGGGGCCTATCCCTCTTCCACAGCTTACTGCGTAAGGAGATCTTTTGCTTATGGGCTATATCATCGGCATCGACATCGGCGGCAGCACCACCAAGATCGTGGGCCTGAAGGACGGTGCAATTTTAGGCTCTGACCGGGTCCGCGCCTCTGATCCCCTCACCTCGGCCTACGGGGCCTTCGGCCATTTTCTGGACGATCAGGGACTGAAGCTCCCAGAGATCGATAAGGTCATGGTCACGGGGGTGGGATCCTCCTTCTTGAAGGAGGATCTTTACGGCATTCCCATCCGCAAGGTGGATGAGTTTCAGGCCATCGGTCTGGGCGGCAGATTTATCTCCGGCTTGGACCACTGCATCGTTGTGAGCATGGGCACGGGCACCTCCCTTTCCAGCGTCAACGGCGACCAGATCTGCTACATCGGCGGCAGCGGCGTGGGCGGCGGGACCATGGTGGGCCTTTGCAGCAAGCTCATCGGCAGCAGCAGCTTTTCCCACATTTCCGAGCTGGCTATCCAGGGAGATGTGAGCCACATCGACCTGACCGTGGGCGACATCACCCGGGATCAGCTGGCCAACATGAACAACCGCACCACCGCCGCCAACTTCGGCAAGATCACCGACGATGCCTGCGATGCCGATCTGGCCATGGGCGTGGTCAACATGGTCTTCCAGACGGTGGGCATCATCGCCATGATGGCCGCCAAGGGCCACGGCACGGATCAGATCGTCCTCACCGGCTCTCTCACCCGCATCGAGGCCGCAAAGACGGTGATCCGGGATCTGGAGGAGCTTTACAACGTCCATTATATCGTACCGCAGCGCTCGGAATATTCCACGGCCATCGGCGCTGCCCTTTACGGAGAAAAGGAGAATAACTTATGAACATTTTGACAGCAGACCGGGCGGCGCTTTTGCAGTACCGCCAGCAGCTCCAGGCGGAATATGATTCCTGCCGGGCGAAAAAACTCAAGCTGGATATGTCCCGGGGCAAGCCCTGCCGGGAACAGCTGGATCTGTGCGAGCCTATACTCACCGTTCTTCGCCGCAACGAAGACACCCAGGACGGCGCCGTTGACACCCGCAACTACGGCGGCCTGGACGGGCTGCGCTCCTGCCGGGCGCTCTTTGCCCAGCTGATGGAGGTCCCGGAGAGCCAGGTCATCGCCGGGGGCAACGCCAGCTTGACCATGATGTATGATACCATGCTGCGGCTCTATGTGTTCGGCGCGCCGGGCTTTGCTCCCTGGAGCCAGCTGGAAACGGTCCGGTGGCTCTGCCCCGTTCCGGGCTACGACCGGCATTTTGCCATCACCCAGCAGCTTGGCTTTGAGATGATCCCCATCCCCATGCTGGAGGACGGCCCGGACATGGACAAGCTCGAGCAGCTGGCCGGCTCAGATCCCTCCGTCAAGGGCGTCTGGTGCGTCCCAAAATACAGCAACCCGGAGGGCAAGACCTATTCCGATGCTGTGGTGCGCCGCTTCGCCGCCATGAAGACCGCCGCGCCGGATTTCCGCATCTTCTGGGACAACGCCTATATCGTTCACCATCTCTCCTCCCGGCACGACCGGCTTTTAAATGTGTTTGAAGCCGCCCGAGACTATGGCACGGAGGATCGCTTCCTGGAATACTGCTCCACCTCCAAGATCACCTATCCCGGCGCGGGCGTGGCGGCCATGGCCGCTTCCGAAGCCAACATCGCCTGGACGAAGAAGCTCATGGGCGTGCAGGCCATCGGCCCGGACAAGATCAATCAGCTGCGTCATGTGCGCTATTTTAAGGATCTGGCGGGTATCGAGGCCCACATGGAAAAGCACGCCGCCATTCTCAAGCCAAAGTTCGACCTGGTGCTCTCCCTGCTGGAGGAGCGTCTGGGCGGCACCGGGGCCGGCTGCTGGCACAGCCCCAACGGCGGCTATTTCATCAGCTTCGACGCCATGCCCGGCTGCGCCAGACGGATCAACGCCCTCTGCAAGGATGCCGGCGTTGTCATGACCGGAGCGGGGGCCACCTTTCCCTACGGCATCGACCCCCAGGACAGCAATCTCCGCATCGCCCCCTCCCTGCCCCCGGTGGACGAGTTGAGGGCCGCGGCAGAGGTCTTCTGCACCTGCGCCCTGCTGGCCGCCGTGGAAAAGCGGCTGGAAACGCTGTAAAGTCATTCCCCATTACAATTATGATAAAGCAAGGCGTCCCCGCCGTTTGGGGACGCCTTTTTGTTCTCTATGGCCGCACTACGGAAAAATACCGGTCGCAATAGGGACAGCGAAACAGCCGGCTGGTCCATCCGGCGGCCTGGGGCCGCTCCACCGTGCAGGCCAGCTGCCGCACCTCCGAGGGGACGCCCTCCGGCGAGACCGCCGCCAGCAAGAGGGTATGCGTCCCGGCGGACAGGACCAGCGGCTGCAGGTAGCGCTCCCAGGTTTCGCCGTCCAGAGAGTACCAGAGGGCGTTTTCCGAAGGGGGCAGGGCGAGGGTCTCCTCCTCCTGCAGCGTTGTTTCCTCCGGCAGCGAAGGCGCTTCCGGGCGGCTCTGCCGCAGCTTTCGCACAAGATAGGCTCCCTCCGCCTGCTCCAGCAGAGCGCAGGCCTCCGGGATGCGCCCCGCTTCGGTATAAAGCGCCGCCAGGCGCAGATAGACCGCCGCCCCGGCCCTTCCGCCGCGGATGCCCTTCTGCAAAAGCGTTTCCGCCTGCTCGACCTTTTGCCCGCTGCAGTAAAGCTCAGCCAAAGCAAGGCGGGCCTGATCGTCGCCGGGGTCGGCCTGCAGCGCCAGCCCATAGAGCCGTTCTCCCCATTTTGGCCCCGTCTGCTCCGCCGCCCTGCGGCACCACGCGGAGAGATAGACCGGCCCCGCCACGGTAAAAAACAAAAAGCCCATGGCCAGCAGCAGCGCAAGGCTGCAGGCCAGCACGGCGGGCCAGGTCCTGCGCATAAAAAGATCACCCTTTCACAGGGAGTGTTTCCCGGAAAGGGCGATCCTATGCGCTTTTTGATCAAACCGGATCAAACATTAAAGAGGAAATTGACGATGTCGCCGTCCTTCATCACATATTCTTTGCCTTCGCTGCGGATCTTGCCCTTTTCCTTTGCGGCGGCCATGGTCCCAAGGGCCTTCAGATCGTCAAAGGCGATGACCTCCGCCCGGATAAAGCCCCGCTCAAAGTCCGTGTGGATCTTTCCGGCGGCCTGCGGGGCGCGGGTGCCCCGGGTGATGGTCCAGGCCCGGACCTCATCGCTCCCCGCCGTCAGGAAGGAGATCAGCCCCAAAAGCGTGTAGGAGCACTGGATCAGCCGGTCCAGCCCGGACTGGGCCATGCCCAGCTCCTCCAGAAACATGGCCTGATCCTCCGGGGGCAGCTCCGCGATCTCCTGCTCCGTTTTGGCGCAGATTGGAAGGACCTGGCTCCCCTCGGCGGCGGCCAGCTGCTGGACCGTGCGGAAATAGGCGTTGTCCTCCGGCGCGGCCGCCCCCGCCTCGTCCATATTGGCGGCGTAGATCACCGGCTTCAGGCTCAGCAGATCCGACTGCCGGATCAGCGCCAGCTCGTCCGGCTCGCATTGATAGGTCCGTGCCGGCTTGCCTTGATCCAGGTGGGCCAGAAGCCCCTCCAAGACCTCCGCCTCATGTAGGAATTTCTTGTCGCCGCCCTTGGCGTTTTTCTTCGCCCGGTCGATGCGGCGCTCCACCATCTCGGAATCCGCCAGCACCAGCTCCAGATTGATACACTCGATATCCCCCGCCGGATCCACTGGGGCGGCCTTGGAGGCATCCTCCACCACATGCATGATGTTGTCGTCGTCAAAGCAGCGGACCACATGGACGATGGCGTCGGTATTGCGGATGTTCCCCAAAAACTGATTGCCCAGGCCCGCGCCCTTGGACGCGCCCTTCACCAGACCGGCGATGTCCACGAACTCGATGACGGCGGGGGTGTATTTCTTGGGGTGATAAAGCTCCGCCAGATAGTCCAGCCGGCTGTCCGGCACAGTGACCACGCCCACGTTGGGCTCGATGGTGCAGAAGGGGTAATTGGCGCTTTCCGCCCCCGCCCGGGTGATGGCGTTGAATAAGGTGCTCTTGCCCACGTTGGGCAGACCTACGATACCTAATTTCATATATCTCTACATCTCCTTAAAAAGTCTTGA
>ERZ808252.842-NODE-842-length-26391-cov-5.804944_pt1 | contig 26391 bp, 28 predicted proteins | sample MGYA00521242_ERZ808252 | MGnify/ENA primary metagenome ERZ808252 (study PRJEB31516, sample SAMN03275581) | gut metagenome | biome: mammalia-associated habitat; material: feces | host: Papio cynocephalus | place: Kenya | collected 2012-08-07 ...
CTTGAGTTTCCGCATTTCTTCCCGCAAGCTCACTTAACTTATCCACAGATTTAAAAAAATCGCAAAAAAATAAGGAATCTTCTCCGTTTTTAGTGTAAAATATAATCAACAAACAAAATTCTTACTAAACAAGAACAGAAAGGATTCCTTATGACCTATTATACATCAAATACCTACCAATTGAAAAGAGAAATTTTAAATTTTTCAAAAAAACTTTCCCATTCGTTATCAAAACCTCAAAGAAAGTTCTCTGCTGACATGACTTATGGCATACTTGCATCACAAAGCTGCCTTTTAACTGACATTGCGGATTCCCTTCTTGAACCCTCCAAAAAGATCAATGTCGTTGACCGCCTGTCTTCCCATTTGGAACGCGGAACTTCTGATACATTATGGGACAATTACCGCAGTCTTATTAAACGCTGGACTCCTTCTGAGCCTGTTATTCACATCGATGACTCCGATGTTGTCAAACCCGACGGCTACAAGTTTGAAGCTTTGGGTACTGTGCGCGATGGTTCTGAAAGTACCTCTTCTAAAAATGTTTATAAAAAAGGCTATCATGTTACGGAAGCCTGTGTCATGACAGATAGCGGTCATCCTGTCAGTATCTTTTCCCGGATTCATTCCTCTGCCGAAAAGGGTTACAGATCTGCGAATTCCATCACTTTTTCCGCCATTGAAACAGGGGCACAGCTTTTTGAAAAAGCTACTTTTGTTATGGACAGAGGCTATGATGACAACAAAATGTTCACCAAGCTTGAGGAACTCCGACAGAATTATGTGATCCGGCTTACCCAAAAACGAAAACTCTTTTTTCATGGAAAATGGGTTCCGGCTACCGAGTTATGTTCCCGTAGAAAAGGGAAAGTTAAGCTGCCTCTTTTTTATCACGGAAAGAAACACACTGCGTATCTTTCCCATGTCAAAGTCAAGATCACGGCATCCAAAAAAGATGTCTATCTTGTTCTGGTTTACGGCATCACAGAACATCCGATGATGCTTGTTACCAATCAAGCCATATCCTTTAAAGAAGATGTGATAAAAGTCGCAAAAATGTATTTTTCCCGCTGGCGCATTGAGGAATATTTCCGCTGCAAAAAACAGAAATTTCAGTTTGAAAACTTTCGAGTACGAAAGCTGGCTTCGATCAACGCATTAAATTTTTATATTACTACCGCGATGGCATTTCTTGCGCTGATTTCAATGAAATCGGAAACTAATAAATTAAAAGCTGCCATTCTTGAAAGAGCAAATCCTATCAGGAAAAAAGTATATTTTTATTACTATCGTTTTTCGTCCGGCATAGCTGGTATTCTTTCCTTCGCCAAAGAGGGCATTCGGGGATGGTTCAAAACGAAACGTCCCCGCTACCGACAACTGCGTTTTGTATTTCTGGAATGACAATTTTCAATCAATATGTTATCTGTCCCATAATCATGGGACTTCTTGTCGTACACATTTTTATAAAATATTTGTTTTGATTTATATTTTCTATTAATTTTCTATTTTTCCTCTATTACTGTTTGTTTTTCAATGCATTTTGCGGAAACTCAAGAGAAAAATTCGTTGCTATTTTCCCACCAAAAGAGTATACTAGTAAAAGAGGTTGGTGGTAAACATGTTTTCGGAAATTTTTTATTCTAAAAAGACAGGAGAGCCGGTGCAGATTGTCGCAAAATGCAATATACTGCCGGACGAGATCCCAGGTATCTGTTTTCAGCAGATGAGTGGAGAGTTTGAGTGCTTCGTCTGGGATGTGGAACATTTCAAAGCAAATTATCAAAAAGAAAAAATAGAAAAAGTAAAGAAGGAAGAGCCGGCGCAGAGAGAAGAAATTTCAGATCTGGTAAGATTTCTCGATGCGGATACATACCGGGAGAAAATGAAGATATTGGAAGGTATGAAAGACGACTTAAATGAGCATATTTTAAATAATATGGCGGTAAGTCTTGATCTTTCTCTGGAAGATGGTGTGGACGGATATTCCTTTTTGATGTCCGAACTAAAGATACGAAGCCGGTTTGAAGGCAAGCGGGGAGAACGACTATGAATTACCGAATGCAGATACAATACGATGGTACGCGGTATCGCGGCTGGCAGAGACAGTCGGCGGCCGGAGATACGATCCAGGGAAAACTCGAAGCCATCCTTACCAGACGGTTTGGAAGAAATATTGAGATTGACGGCGCGAGCCGCACGGATGCGGGGGTTCATGCATTGGCGCAGATTGCCAACTTTCATGTATCGGAGGAGGAGGCCGTGAAGCCAGCGGAACTTCAAAAATACATCAATCAATATCTGCCGGAAGACATTGCCGTTACCAGTGTGGCAGCAGCGGGGGAACGGTTTCACAGCCGTCTCAATGCGACAGGAAAGACCTACGAATATCATTTGCTGCGTCACGGAGCGTACAATGTTTTTGCGCGAAAATACGCCTGGCAGATGACGGCGCCACTTGACATTGCAGCGATGCGCGAAGCGGCAGGACATGTGCTTGGAAGTCATGATTTTCGCAGTTTTTGTACCAAAGCTGCAAAGAAAAAGTCTACAGTCCGAACCATCCGTCTGTTGGAAATATATGAGACAAAGGATGAAATTATCATCGAGATTGCGGGCAATGGATTTTTATATAATATGGTACGCATCCTTGTCGGAACGCTTGTGGAAGTTGGGCTGGGGCTCCGAAGCCCTGGGGAAATCCCGGAAATAATCGATAAAAAGGAACGCCGGCATGCGGACTATTTTTAAAACAAATTTACTATGAATAAAAGGAAGCGGTTGTATGAGAGAAATGGAATTTAAAATGGAGCGGGAAGGTCTTGTTAAGCCGGGTGAAAAAATCCGGGTAACAGAAGGTGTGCTGCCGAGTGCCTATTATTATACGATCATACCGGCAGTTGCGATGTCCGGAAATATCGCATTTTCGGATCGTCTGAAAAACCGCGAAGGTGTGGTAAAAGATGTGATCGAAAATGAAAAAGGCTATTATGTAATAGTCGAATTTGATGAATAAATGGAGGAATGAAAATGGAACGCAAAAATGCATGGAATGGATATGAAACAGAAGAATTGCAAAAAGTGGACGCGTTAAATACGGAATACCGCACATTTTTGAATGAGGGAAAAACCGAGCGCGAATGTGTGAAACTGGCTGTAAAAATGGCAGAAGAGGCGGGATACCGTGACTTAAAAGATGTTATTGCCAAAAAGGAGACGTTGAAGGCAGGAGATAAAGTGTACGCTGTCGGCATGAAAAAGATGATCTCTCTTTTCCAGATCGGAAAGAAACCGCTGGAGGAAGGAATGGCGATCCTCGGCGCCCACATCGACTCTCCGCGTCTGGATATCAAACAGAATCCGTTGTACGAAGAAGGCGGTTTTGCTTATCTTGACACACATTATTATGGCGGGATCAAAAAATATCAGTGGGTGACACTGCCGCTTGCCGTCCACGGCGTAATTGCGAAAAAAGATGGAACCGTTGTCGATGTGAAGATCGGAGAGGACAAAGAGGATCCGGTATTCTGTGTAACCGATCTTTTGATCCATCTTTCCGGTGACCGCATGGAAAAGAAAGCAAACAAGGTGATCGAGGGAGAAGAACTGGATCTGTTATTTGGAAGCAAGCCGCTCAAAGGCAAAGAAAAAGAGGCGGTAAAAGAAAGTGTTCTCGCACTTTTGAAAGAAAAATATGACATGGAAGAAGAAGACTTTTTGTCGGCAGAATTAGAAATCGTGCCGGCAGGGGAAGCGCGCGAAGCCGGCATTGATGCCAGCATGATCATGGGCTACGGACAGGATGACCGTGTCTGTGCATTTACGTCCCTCAAAGCAATGCTGGAGGTCGAAGACACCGATTATACGACATGCTGTCTCCTTGTAGACAAGGAAGAGATCGGAAGCGTCGGAGCAACCGGAATGCAGTCGAAAACCTTTGAAAATACCGTGGCTGAGATCCTTGCCTGCATGGGGGAGTACAGCGATCTTGCTGTCCGCCGCTGTCTTGCCAATTCGAAAATGCTTTCCTCCGATGTAAGCGCTGCGTTTGATCCGACCTTTAAATCCGCGTATGAGCCGAAAAATGCCGCTTATTTTGGAAAAGGAATGGTATTTAACAAATTTACCGGTGCCCGTGGCAAATCCGGAAGTAACGATGCCAATGCCGAATATATCGCAGGCATCCGCCGCATTCTGGACGAAAAAAATGTTGCATACCAGACGGCTGAACTCGGCAAAGTAGATGTCGGCGGAGGCGGAACCATCGCCTATATCATGGCACTGTATGGCATGGAAGTCATTGACTGTGGTGTCGCAGTACTCAATATGCATGCTCCTTGGGAAATTGTCAGCAAGGCAGATGTCTACGAGACAAAAAAAGGCTATATTGTATTTTTGGAAGATGCATTTTCCGTCAAATAAGATCTGTCAAAAATGGTTTGATTCGAGGCATGGATCCCCTACGGTCCGTGTCTCGATTTTTTTGTGCGAAAAACGATATCTTGACAATTGGCAGCTTCCCTCGTATGATTAACCTTACAATTATGAACACGAGGGGGAAGTGATAGGATGACACAAAGGGATTTTCTACCGGAAAATGCGGTTTTAAAGGGACGATATGAAGTGAAAAAAAGCATTTATACGACACAAGTAGAACGTAATTATGAATGCTATGACAGGGAGCAAAAGAAAACATACTGGCTGAAAGAGTTTTATCCGGTAAATTATTGCGGAAGGGGGCAGGATGGACAAACCGTTATCGTGCATGGAAACAGTAACCGGTCTGTGTTTGAAAGGTCGAGGGATGCATTTGCGGCGGAATACCGTCAATTGGCAGCCTGTCGGAAGACGCCGGAAATTCCAAAAGCAGAGCTGTTGTTTTCGGAAAATAATACAATCTATGCCGTATTGGAAAAACCCGATGGGAAAAGACTTTCCGAATACATAAAAAGTGCCGGAGGCAGATTGTCTTACCGGGAAGGCACCGAAATCATCCGGAAGATCCTGGAGGCATTGTCACATATCCGCAAGAAGAGCACGTATCTTCCGCAAATAACGAAAGACGGTATCGTTATGTCTCAAAAACCGAAAAAGGAAGTGGTTTTTGTGGGATTTTCCCAGGAAGAAGACGATGTTTTATATCAGGTGGGAAGTCTCTGGTATGAGATGCTGACCGGTCTGCGTCCTCAGACATCCGTGGTACGTCCGCCGTCCGAATTGGGAATTGAACTGCCGGAGATGGCAGAGCAGCTGATTCTTCGCTGCCTGGGGCAAAAAGAGAGCCGGCCCGCATTGGAAGAAATCCTTTCCTTTCTTTCGCAGGAAAAGAAGGTGCGGATCGTGCTGCCAAAAAGGCAGATCGCGCTGGCTGTAGCAGCGTTGATTTTTGTTATAGCAGCCTGGAAGAGTCTGCTGCCAAAGGAAAAGGAAGCGCTGCACGCGGAAGCGGATTCCGTTTGGGCGGAGACGGCTGATGTGGAAAGCGGCGCGGCACTGTCGGCAGTTTCAACGGAAACAGTGAGTGTGCAGGCATTGGAGGAAGACACCGTGAGCGGGGAGCCGCCGGAGGAAGACATCGTAAGCAAGGGAGCGTTAGAGGAAGACACTGTGAGCGGGGCGGCATTGGAGGAAGACACAGTAAGCGGGCAGGCGTTGGAGAAGGACATCGTAAGCGGGCAGGTGTCGGAGAAGGACACAGAAAGTAAGGGGGCGTCGGAGAAGGACACAGAAAGTAAGGGGGCGTCGGAGAAAAAGACAGAGCATGTGCAGGAGAAAAAGAAAACGAAAGCGGAGGAAACAGAGCCGGAACAAAATATGAAAAAGGCGCAAAATAAAGGGTATCCGCCGGTTGTTACAAAGAAGCCGGGTAAGCCAAAATCGAATTTGTTTGAGAATTGGTAAAAAAGGGAAGATTCATAATGCAGAAGTTATAAATGTATAACGAAAAAGTTATTAAGAAAGTAAAAATAATACCTATATTTTATGACGGAAGTATGTTACTCTAAGTTTGGAGAAAGGAGGTTGCTAGATGCAACACAAAAAACTTATGGGGATTGTAGCTTTGCTGATGTGCCTTTCGTTGGTGGCGCCGACAGTGACGATCGAGGCAGCGACAACAATCTACAACAACCAGACTGGCACGCAGGATGGGTATAATTATGAATTGTGGAAAGATTATGGGACCACGAGCATGACCCTGAATGGAGGCGGAACCTTCAGCTGCCAGTGGAGCAACATTGGGAATGCGTTATTCCGTAAGGGAAAAAAATTCGACGCAACCAAGACGTATTCGCAGCTTGGCAATATCACGATTGACTACGGCTGCAACTACCAGCCAAACGGAAACTCTTACCTCTGTGTATATGGCTGGTCGAAGAGTCCGCTTGTGGAATTCTACATCGTGGACAGCTGGGGAACCTGGCGTCCACCGGGAGGAACTTCCAAAGGGCAGATCTACGTAGATGGCGGAACCTATGATGTGTATGAGACAACTCGTGTGAATCAGCCATCCATCGAAGGAAATACGACCTTCAAACAGTATTGGAGTGTGCGTACCAGCAAACGTACCAGCGGAACCATTTCCGTGACAGAACATTTTAAAGCCTGGGCGAACAAAGGCATGAGTCTTGGAAAGATCTATGAAGCCGCTTTGAATGTCGAAGGATATCAGAGCAGTGGAAGTGCCAATGTGTATAAGAACAATATGACCGTCGGCGGAAGTTCCAGCGGATCAAGCAGTTCAGGAAGTACAGGCTCAGACAGTTCGAGTTCCGGAAGCACAAGCACGAACAAGAAAGAGTGTGAAAGCATGACACTTGGTGGCAGTTATGCAGGAAAGATCAATTCTCCATTTAGCGGAGTAGGTCTTTATGCAAATGGGGATAATTGCAAATTCACCCAGTATTTTGCTTATGGCACACACAGCTTTTCACTTCGCGGCTGTTCAAACAACGACAAGATGGCAAAAGTGGATTTGTACATCGGCGGTACAAAGAAAGGTACATTTTACTATGGCGGAAGTTATCCTGCCGTATACACGATCAATAATGTAAGCCACGGAACAGGAAACCAGGAGGTTGCATTAGTCTGCTCCGAGGACAATGGTACATGGGATGCTTATGTAGATTATCTTACATGGCAATAAAGGGAATAATGGGATGCACCGTTACCGGGCTTCCCTCATAGAATAAACAACTCTGCCTGCGGCAAATAATCTACCGGCTGTGGGCAGAGTTATTTTTGTATTGTGACATTTGCACCCCGGTTTGCACCCGCGAGGTGCTTTTTCGGTAGACAAAATTTCTGAAAAATGTTATAATTTTTAGATATCAAGCGAAACGATGCAGGATAATGCTTAGAAATCTGCATCGTTACAAGCAAGCAATGATCAGAAGGAGGAAATAACGTTGAATAAAGAACTCGTTATTGTGCTTGATTTTGGCGGCCAGTACAATCAGCTGATTGCCAGACGTGTCCGAGAGTGTCATGTATACTGCGAAGTGCATCCATACACCCTTGGCATTGACAAGATCAAGGAAATGAACCCGAAAGGGATTATATTTACCGGTGGACCAAACAGTGTGTATGCAGAAGAGTCACCACGTTATCAGAAAGAAATTTTTGAACTTGGTATCCCGATTCTCGGAATCTGCTACGGTTCCCAGCTGATGGCATATACGCTCGGTGGAGTTGTGGAGACAGCACCTGTCAGCGAATACGGAAAGACAGAAGTGAAAGTGGACAAGTCGTCTCTTTTGTTTGGCGATGTTGAAGAAAAGACAATCTGCTGGATGAGCCACACCGATTACATCGCAAAGGCACCGGAAGGATTTACCATCAGTGCGACAACGCCGGTCTGCCCGGTGGCAGCGATGGAAATGCCGGAGAAAAAACTTTATGCAACGCAATTTCATCCGGAAGTTCTTCATACTCAGGAAGGTGTGAAGATGCTTTCCAATTTTGTATATAAAGTCTGCGGCTGCAGCGGGGACTGGAAAATGTCTTCTTTCGTAGAAGATACCATCCGCTCCATCCGTGAAAAGGTCGGCAGCGGCAAAGTACTCTGTGCTCTTTCCGGTGGTGTCGATTCTTCCGTGGCAGCAGTCCTCCTCTCCAAGGCAATCGGAAAACAGCTGACCTGCGTGTTTGTCGATCAGGGACTTCTCCGCAAAAATGAAGGCGACGAAGTAGAAGCCGTATTTGGCCCGGATGGTCCATACGACCTAAACTTCATCCGTGTCAACTGCCAGGAACGCTTCTACGAAAAACTTGCCGGTGTCAGCGAACCGGAAGCCAAACGTAAGATTATCGGCGAAGAATTTATCCGAGTATTCGAAGAGGAAGCAAAGAAAATCGGTGCTGTCGATTTCTTAGTACAGGGAACGATCTACCCGGACGTGATCGAATCCGGCCTCGGCAAATCCGCAGTCATCAAGTCCCACCACAATGTCGGTGGTCTCCCGGACTGCGTTGATTTCAAAGAAATCATCGAACCTCTCCGTCTTCTTTTCAAAGACGAAGTTCGTAAAGCAGGCCGCGAACTTGGCATCCCAGAATATCTGGTAAGCCGTCAGCCATTCCCAGGCCCCGGCCTTGGAATCCGCATCGTCGGCGAAGTGACAGCAGAAAAAGTCCGCATCGTCCAAGACGCCGACTACATCTACCGCGACGAAATCGCCAAAGCCGGCATTGAAGGCCTCGGCCAGTACTTCGCAGCCCTCACCAACATGCGCAGCGTCGGCGTCATGGGAGACGAGCGTACCTACGATTACGCCGTAGCTCTCCGCGCCGTAAACACAACCGACTTCATGACCGCCGAGTGCTCCGAAATCCCATTCGAGGTACTCCAAAAGGTAATGAACCGAATCATAAACGAGGTGAGAGGGGTCAACCGCGTAATGTACGACCTGACCAGTAAGCCACCTGGAACGATAGAGTTTGAATAGGAAGAAAATGACGGGAAGCCCAGTAGATAGGGGCTTCCTGATTTTGATGTAAGCAAATTGTAAGCAAAAATATGAGCCTTGGATTTATTTGGCAAATATTTGAGAGGAATTCATGGATCAATGTAAAAATTTGCACTATTAGTGCCAAAAATAGAGAAAGATATGGAAAAAATGAAATTGTGAATTAATGTTTTTTGTGTAGATTTTTTTAAATCGTTGATTCATAGTTTGCGATATTGCAATTATTATTGAGTATGAGGAGGAAAGTGTTTTGTTTAACAGAAAAGGAAATGACAAAGAACAGGTGGAGCTTAAGGAAATTTTAGATAAATTGCTAGAATTAGAAAAAGAGAAGCAGAAGACAAGTCCGGTTAAAATAACAATATGCATTGTTGGCGGATTTGGGAGTGTTATGTTTATTCTATTATTATGTTATTCTGCTTTTAAAAGTGGTTTTTCATTCTCCTTAGAAAGTATTTTATCAACTTTATTGGCATTCTTTTCTATTTTTATATCTATTTTCTTTTATTTTAAAGCGGATGAAACTAGTACAAACTTTTATGATTCCTCATATAAATTTATGAAAGACATTTCGGTAACATTAGGAAAGATAGAAGAAAGGTTTGGGGAAAAATTAAACAGTCTTAATGATAAAGTTTCACATCTAGACAGAATAAGTAATGAAACCAGCGAAGAGATTGAAGATAAAAAATATGATAGGGATAATCTTTTGAATGAACTGATGGATAAAGCAAATTTAGGAGATGAAGAGAGAAATAGATATAAAAAAGAGTTGGAAGAAAAAGATGCTGAAATAGAGCGTTTGAAGATACATAAGTCGGAAGCAGAATATGAAGCTAGGCAATTGAGGTATCAAATGAATCAATTAAACGATATAAACGTAAATGTTGAGATTCCATCGCGAGGTGTTCTTATACGGTTGTTGAAGGATCATAACACTTCAAATATGTCTATTAAAACTATATATAAATTGAAAAAAATGGGAATCATAGATGAAGATGGTAATATCAATGAAAATATTATAATTGATATGTTGAAATCGAATTATAGAGGATAATGGCGATATTTTGAGAAACAGAAGATTAGCAGTTGGAATAAGATGTGTAAACAAAATAAAATATTATATGGTTAAAAAATCATAAGTAAAGAAGTTGGGAACAAATTTATTCTTGTAGGATGAGTAATAAAAGCGGGATTCATGTAGATAGATGCTTCCCGCTTTTTCATCATTTCTTTATCTCTTTTAATATTTTCACTCGTTCCGGGTCAGAATGATTTTTCTTAAGCAAGGTTATATATTCAAATAATTCCTCGCGGGTCATATCATCCAATACAAAGAAGTCTGCAATAAGTTGATCGACTTTCGGCAAATCGGAATAATCAAATTTCGTAAAAATGGCTGATGTACGATTGGATAGGTAGGCTTTTTTTGAACGTTGATCGGACATGCCAACCAATTTGCCAACTTCCGGAAGTGATTTATCCTCTTCATTATAGGGATTCTCATTGCATATGGTAGCAAGAGGGATGTCTAATGTATTGGCAAAGCGCAAAGCAGTATCATAGCGTATGGGGGTGTCCCGGCGGATGATAGAATAAATTGTTGGTGCCGGAACACCGGTATTTCTGGAAAGAGTTTTTACGCTCATCTGCTTTTCGTCTAATATTTCTTTTAACACTTTTCCGTAGCCCATGTTGAATCTTCCTTTCAAAAAATATAATTCAATTTTATCATGAAACCTATGAAATGAAAAGTAAAAATGAAAGAAAGTTATTTGTTTTTTATGCAGTCGAACAGGATAAATAAAAATAATACGCATAAAAAACAAATAATATTATTGACAAAATATGCAATAAAGAATATAATGACATTGCAGAGTGCATAAAATATAAATAATAAAATTTAATATTTATGCAACGATATCAGGAAGGGAGGTGCCGATATGCAGCAGATACATGAGGGAAAACCATTGTACGTCGGAGTGGACACGGTAGCATATGACTTTGGTGTAAGTCGAGCAAAAGCCTATGCAATTATCAAGGATCTCAATATGGAATTGAAAAAAGAAAATCCAAGAGCCATTGTTGTGGCCGGAAAAGTCAATCGCATTTTTTATGAAGAATGTGCAGGGATCAGGCGATAAGTTGTTGAAAAGGTGCAAGGAGGTGGAACAATTGGCGGTATTTCGTGATACTTGGGACGGTTATAACGGAAAAACATGGCGGGTGTTCCTGCGATATACCGACTGGCAGGGGAAAACGAGGCAGCATACCAAGAGAGGTTTTCGAAGTAAAAAGGAAGCGCAGGAGTATGAGCGTGAGTTTACAGCCAAAAAGAGCAGAGACATCAATATGGGATTTGCAACATTTGTAAATTTGTATTTGGAGGATATAAAACCACAAATTCGGATTACTACATATGAAACAAAGATTCACATTGTGAAGACACATATCCTGCTGTATTTCTCGGAAAAGAATCTATCTGAGATTGATGCAACGGACATTTTACAGTGGCAGAATGAAATGTTGCAGAAGAGAGATGAGAATGGACGCGGATACTCGGATACATATCTGAGGACTGTAAACACGCAGTTGTCAGCAATCTTCAATCATGCAGTAAGATATTATGGCTTGGCGGAAAATCCATGCAACCGGGGCAAAAAAATAGGAAAATCCCGCGCCGGGGAAATGCTTTTTTGGACGAAGGATGAGTATTTGAGGTTTGCCGAGGAAATGAAAACAAAACCGATTTCCTATTATGCGTTTGAAATCTTATACTGGACGGGAGTCCGTGTTTCAGAATTGCTGGCACTTACTCCGGCAGACTTTGATTTTGAAAATCGGAAGATGGTGATCAATAAGCAGCTTCAGGTAGTTCGAGGAGAAAAGAAAATAATGCCACCGAAGACGGAAAAAGGAAACCGAACCATAGATCTGCCGGATTTTTTGTGTGATGAAATTGAAGATTTGCTGGGAATGCTTTATAAACCGGATAAGGACATGAGAATTTTCAATATCACAAAAAGTTATCTTCATCATGAAATGGATCGTGGAGCGAAGGCAAGTGGCGTAAAGCGAATTCGAATTCATGATTTGAGACATAGTGCCTGCGCAGCATTGATTGAACTTGGATTTTCGCCGGTTCAGATAGCAGAGAGGCTGGGGCATGAATCAGAAACGATTACGATGCGGTATGCACATTTGTATCCATCGGTGCAAAAAGATATGGCAGATAAATTGAGTGCGATGCGAAAAGGAAGTGAAAATCATGGCAGATAAAATATACAGGAGAACAACACAGTCGTCCCCTATATTGAAAAGTAACGCTGGGAAAAAGGCAAGAAAACGAAATGTTATTTTGAATTTTCGTGTAACAGAACAGGAAAAGAATTTGATTGAAAAAAGGATAGAACTGTCCGGACTAAAGAAATCAGATTACTTTATTGAAAGTTGTCTGTATCAGAAAATTCTAGTAAAGGGTAACATTCGTACTTCGGATAAGATGAAAGAGCAACTGGCAAGGATCGCAGATGCATTGAAAGAATGTGAAGAAGAAAATTTTTTCGGCGTGTTATCTGGAGAAGATGTAATTGCTTTGAAAACAATACTTGAAATGCTTACGAAAACTGCTCAAAAGAAGGGAGGTGAAAGCTGATATGGATGAGACAAACTTGAAAATAATCAATATGTCGGATGTTGAGTCGAAAGAAATATCGTGGCTCTGGTATCCATTTATCCCATATGGCAAACTAACAATCATTCAGGGTGATCCAGGAGAGGGAAAAACTACACTCGTATTGAACATTGCAGCAGTTCTTTCCAAAGGACAGGGGCTGGATGAACATATGAATCCGGAGAAGCCGATGCATATTATTTACCAGACGGCAGAAGATGGATTGGCTGATACTGTAAAGCCGAGACTTGAAAAGGCACAGGCTGACTGCAATAACATTTTTGTGATTGACGAAACGGATGTATCTCTTAGTATGCTGGATGAACGAATTGAGCAGGCAATTTTGAAGGAAAAAGCAAAGCTTATGATTCTGGATCCGATACAAGCATATCTTGGCGCCAAAATGGATATGAACCGTGCGAATGAAGTGAGAGATATGACAAAACATCTGGGACAGGTGGCAGAACGGACCGGCTGTGCTATTGTTTTAATCGGTCACATGAATAAAAATGCCGGCGGGAAAGTTGCTTATCGTGGAATGGGTTCCATTGATTTCTTTGCTGTGGCGAGAAGTGTATTGCTGGTTGGCAGAGTAAAGGGGCAGGAAAACCGGCGTGCCATGATACAGATAAAAAATAATCTGGCAGAACGAGGGCATGCCAAGTCCTTTGTTCTGACGGATGGAGTATTTACATGGAAAGGTGATTACGACATAACCGAAGATGAATTGGCTGGTGGATTTGCACCAAAAACCAGCAAGCAGGAAGAGGCAAAAGATTTGTTGATTTCTTTAAGCTGTACAACAAAAGAAGCAGCAGTATCTCAGATACAGGAAAGAGCAAGAGGCAGAGGCATTTCATGGCGTACGATGGAAATGGTAAAAAAGGAACTGCAAATAAAATCCAAAAAGGTAAACAATGCCTGGTATTGGATTTTAGACAGTAAATATTTTTAAGCGCAAGGCAACAACGCAACAATACAAGCCATAGGAAAATACGGTGTTGCAATCGGAGATTTTGAGAAATCAACACCGTAAAAGCCATTGTCCTGCATTGTTGCGTTGTTGTGTTTTGCTGGCAGAAAAATAACCAGAGAAAGGAAAAAATATGGAGAAAAAGAAAAATGTTACAATCCCAGAAGCATTATTTATAGATTTAGTGAAATATTTTCTGGCAGACATTCGATGGGATGAGGATAGGATACGATTCGAACTGCAGGAGAAACTGGAAGCAATGGTGAAACGGGAACTGTATACCCGATATAAGACGGCTGGAACACCAGAGGAAAGAGAGAAGGCAAGACGGGAGTATTTAGAGAAGGTCGGCATACCGGAGAACTTCAGATGGTGATTTTGTCCTATCTGTGATTACAACCTCGTGGCACGAGATTGTATGTACGGCGAAGTAAAAAAGGGTTCAAGGGAGTTTTCCCTTGCAAGGACATCCAAGGATAATCCTTTGATATGCATCCGTGTGGACACAGGATGCGTATCTTGCAAGGCATAAAAGAACAAGAAAAATGTGCATTTTATGTGCTATAAATATACATTAAAATTGATAAGAAATGGGGAGAAAAGTGTGCGTTTAGACATAATGTCCAGACATGACAGGAAAAATAATGGTATTTAGCGTTTGGACATGATGTCCAAACGTAAGAGCAAAGAAAATAATTTGTGTTTGGACATGATGTCCAAACGGTAACAGATAATTTGACATTTTACACGAGTACAACTGAATGAAACGGGGGAATAAAAGTGAATGGATTGACAGATTATCAGAACCGGCAGATGGAAAGAATGTTGAAATTCCTGCGTGGCATAGATTTGTCGCAGGAAGAAATTCAGACGCTGATATGGTTGGCAGGGTGGGAAGAAAGTACGATTGATACTTTTTTGTCGATAATGGATAAAGTGGTGAAAGCAAGAAAAGATGATGACTTGAAACAGTATGACCAGAGAAAAATTTGCAAGAAAAGAAAAAAGCCTGATGGTGTGGATGAGGAAGATGAATAATATAAAAGCGATGTCAGAGAAGATTGCGTTGGGAGAGTGGATTATGTACTATCAAGGTATGTGGCTATATTCTTAGTTGACAGCGAGCATAAAATTAAGGGTTCTCACACTTTTTTGTGATTTCTATTGAAAACATATGAGAATTGTGATAAAATAATAGAAAGTATGTTCGGGTGCTTTGGGGGAGGGTGTGATTAGAGTGAATACTTTTGGAGGAAAAAATGAAAATTAGTTATAAGAAGTTGTGGAAGTTGCTGATTGACCGAGACATGAAGAAGAAGCAACTGGCAGAAGCTGCAGGAATCAGTTCTGCATCAATTGCAAAATTAGGTAGAAATGAAAATGTTAATACTGACATTTTACTTAAAATATGCATCGCCTTGAACAGTGATATATCAGATATTATGGAAGTCGTACCTGATGAGGAGATGTAATGTTGAGGTGATTGGATGGATCGGCTAACAAAGGAACAGCGCCATAAAAACATGAAAAATATCAAAAATAGAGATACCAGTATTGAGCTGACTTTAAGAAAAGCATTGTGGAAGAAGGGATATCGCTATCGGAAAAATGATAAGCGGTTACCAGGAAAGCCGGATATTGTGTTGACAAAGTATAAAATTGCTATTTTTTGTGATAGTGAATTTTTTCATGGAAAGGACTGGGAAGTCCTAAGACCTCAACTGGAGCGAGGTAAGAATGCTGATTTCTGGATTAAAAAGATATCAAAGAATCAGCAACGGGATGAAGAAGTGAATAAGCAACTACAGTATTTAGGCTGGACGGTTGTTCGATTTTGGGGAAAAGATATAACCAAACATACGGATGAGTGTGTTCAAGTTATAGAGGAAACTATTTTCGATATAATGATGGACATGGACAATTATTACAAATAAAGGAGACAAGGCAATATGTATAGGTCAATAGATTTGTTTGCGGGAATTGGAGGCATAAGAAAAGGTTTTGATAATGCTTTTGGAAAGGATATTGAAACGGTATTTGTCAGTGAATGGGACGAATATGCACAAAAAACCTACAAACTAAATTACCATGATGACTTTGATATTGCTGGGGACATTACAAAAATAGATGAAAACGATATTCCAGAGTTTGATATTTGCTTGGCGGGGTTTCCGTGTCAGGCATTTTCGCTGGCAGGAAAGCGCATGGGATTTGATGATGACTATAAGGGTATGTGTCGTGGAACTTTGTTTCAAGATGTTGTTCGAATTTGTGAATACAGACAGCCAAAAGTTATTTTTTGTGAAAATGTTAAGGGACTTACTATTCATGATAAGGGGCGTACTTTTAAGGTCATTAAGAGAGCTTTTGAGCAGATTGGCTATAAGGTGTATGACAGAGTCTTGAATAGTAAAGATTTTGGAGTGCCTCAGAACAGAGAAAGAATATATATAGTAGCCTTTCATAATGATATTGACAGTAGTGAATTTAAATTTCCGGAAGGACATAATTCTGATACATGCATTAAGGATATTATGGAAGAAAAGGAAGTCAGTGTGAAATATTATCTTTCTACGGTTTATATGGAAACATTGCGTAGACATAAGGCACGACACCAATCAAAGGGTAATGGTTTTGGGTATGAAATTCGTGATCTTGATGGTCAGGCAGGGGCAATTGTGTGTGGCGGCATGGGACGAGAACGAAATCTTATTATAGATAATAGGCTTACGAACTTCACTCCGGTAACGCATATAAAGGGAGAGGTTAACAGAGAAGGAATCCGTAAGATGACACCTCGTGAATGGGCGCGATTGCAAGGATTCCCGGATGATTTTAAACTGGAACTTGCAGACACGCATTTGTATAAACAATTTGGTAACAGTGTAACGGTTAATGTAATTGAGGCAATTGCGAAAGAGATAAGGAAGGTGTTGGAGAATGACAAATAACAATGATGGAAAAATGGCAGGAAACAAAGGTGAATGGTCAGAATTATATGCTTTTCTACGATTATTAAGTCAGGGGAGAGTTTATGCTGCGAATGAAAAAGTTGAAAAGATTGATAATGTATATTATCCCATTTTAAAGATTATCAGAGAAGAACAGAAAGGAGAGATTTATGATTATTGCATAGAAAATGATTCGGTAGTGATAGAAACACAATCACGTAGAATTATGGCAATAGATCGTGAGTCTTTGGGAGAAGAAGCTGATAAATTATTGGAAGAAATTGCAGCACATAGTGGCAGTTTTGAAGTAGAAGAAGTGGCATCTTTTGTTAACGGAATTAAAGTTACAAAACTTAAAGCACCATCGACGGATACTACAGATATTACAATGCAGATTCAGGATGTATATACAAATCTTATTCGCAAAGTTGGTTTTTCAATTAAATCGGAGGTCGGAAATGCACCTACACTTTTGAATGCAGGAAAAACTACTAATTTTATATATAAAATTGATGGCTTGAACTGCGAACAAGCGAAAGAGATCAATGCAATAGAAACCAGGACCAAAATTCATGATCGCATGGAAAAGATTAGAGAGTATGGCGGGAAAATCAGTTATGCCGACATGAGCCATAAGGGATTTAAGCGTAACCTGATTATGGTGGACAGCAGTATGCCTGAAATATTGGGAAACATGCTTCTTTATTTTTATGCTGAAGACATTAAAGATTGCAAGAAACTGGTGGCAATGGCGGGAGAACGAGATCCTTTGGGATATGGTGATGCTGCAATGTATGAATACAAATTCAAAAAATTTCTCTGTTCTTGTGCATTAGGACTAAAGCCGGCAAAGCCATGGGACGGATTGGATGAGGCGAATGGGGGGTATATTATTGTAAAGGCTGATGGAGAAGTGCTGGCATATCATATATATAACCGCAATTTCTTTGAACAGTACTTATTGGATAACACTATTTGCGAACGAGCCTCGACAGGAAGGCATGAATATATGAGGCTTTATGAGGAAGATGGGCAGATGTATATTAAATTGAATTTACAGGTGCGGTTTAAGTAGAAAGGGTAAATTACTGTTTTTTATGAAGTATAAATGACTGCATGGCAAATCATAGAACTGTTTTTGATGACATTTCAGCTGTCCTTTTGGAAGGACATTTGAGAAACCAAATTGCCCTAGGAAAATGCATATAGTAAATGATGTGAAAGATATGGAAACTCTGAAAAGGCGAATATTATCATATGCAAAAGTAATGAAAGAAAAAGATTCTTGATTTGAGAAAGAGTATAAGTATAAAATTATGCACATAATAAATACAGATGGGTGTGTTAAAGGTGCGTAGAGGCAATTTTTGACATCTTGATACATAAATTACGTACAGAAAAATATAGAATAGAGTATTATTTTTCATATTTGGAATAAAATAGCCATAAAGGAGAGTGCTATATTGGAGCTGTATTTTTTTAGAGATGTGTCAAGTTATGATGAGTTAAAAGAGAAAACAGAGAAAGCATATAGAATAAAATCCATAAATAAACATAGAGTGAAAATTGTAAAGAGTGTAAGAGTAGATAAACCGGATGAAAAAATCTGCTTTGAAAGAATAAAAAGTGATAATCAATATGTGGTTGATAATGTGGAACTGATGAAAAAGGAAAATGGGATATGGTATTGCATTGAATTATTTACAGATGATAAATCAATAGTTGTAATGGCAGATGGATATCCGTATGCAAAATTTGTAGCAATAAGATTTGAAATTTGACTGAGATGATTAATTTTGGTACAATACAAAATGGATTTTTATACATGTTGAGGAGGAAAGGTATGTATATCGATTTATTCGCAGGATGTGGAGGACTTTCATTAGGGCTTCAGAAGGCTGGATGGACTGGCTTATTTGCTGTGGAAAAAAATGAAGATGCCTTTTCTACATTACAACAGAATTTGATTGTAAATAGGGGACATTTTCAATGGCCAAACTGGTTACCGCAAACAAACTTAGATATTAATGTACTTTTAAAAGATTATGAAGAAGAGCTTATTGGTTTAAGAGGACATGTGCAGCTATTGGTTGGTGGTCCACCATGTCAGGGTTTTTCAATGGCTGGTAAAAGAACAGGTAATGATATAAGAAATCGTTTATATAATTCTTATATAAAGTTTGTTGAAATTATAGAACCTGAAATGTTGTTTTTTGAAAATGTTCATGGTTTTACGGTTGGGTTTAACAGAAAGTATAATGGTAAGCAAACAAAAGGTGAACCCTATTCTCAGAAATTGATAAAGCAATTGAAAAAATTAGGATATGATGTTGGGTATGATGTTATTTTAATGTCTGATTATGGTGTACCTCAAAAAAGAAAACGTTTTATATTATTCGCATCAAAAACAGGAAATGCCAACGGTTTCTTTGATAAACTGTCTCAAAAAAAAGACGAATTTTTATTAGATAAAGATATACGGGTTCCTGTTACAGTAAGTGAGGCAATTGGAGATTTAGAAAGACGACATGGAGAAATACAGAGCATTGATTCACCTAAATTTATGAATGGATTATACGGAGAGATTTCATCTGCATATCAAGTTCTGATGAGAGCAAACATAAATGCTGATACAGTGCCAAATAGTCATAGATTTGCAAAATCTAAACAGGAAACAATAGAATTGTTTGAACGCTTAATGAAAGTTTCAAATGATGCAATTAGAATAACTCCAAAAATGGAGTTGGTAGATGGATTGAAGAAAAGAGGGGTAACACCTTTGAAACGTGATTGTGTGTGTTCAACTATTACATCTATCCCAGATGATTTTATTCATTATTCTGAACCAAGAATTATGACAGTAAGAGAATGTGCAAGAATTCAAAGTTTTCCGGATGATTACATTTTTTTAGGAAAGTATACAACAGGCGGAGAGCGAAGGAAGTATGATGTTCCGAGATATACACAGGTAGCAAATGCAGTGCCACCACTGTTTGCAGAACAAGTTGGATTAGTTTTACAGGAGATGATCGATAATGAGTGAAAAACTTCATTTTAAAGTTAGTGCTGGTTTAAAGAATATTATTGGTAAAGAATTAATCAATGATAAATTTATTGCTATTTTTGAATTGGTAAAAAATTCTTATGATGCTGGAGCAATAAATGTAACCATTAAATTTGAAAATATATATTCGGATAATTCGGCGATATATATTATTGATGATGGAAAGGGAATGTCGAAACAAGAGATAATTGACAAGTCGTTATTTGTTGCGTATTCAGAAAAGAAGAATAGTACATATAGAGATAACATTAAATTTAGGAGAAATTATGCTGGTGCGAAGGGGGTCGGTAGATTTTCATGTGACCGATTGGGGGCTAATGTGGAATTGCTATCTAAAACACTTGGTGATACTAAGATTAATAGTGTTAAAATAAACTGGAATGAATTTGAGAACACTGACATGCAAGAATTTCAGAGTATAGAGGTAGTGTATGATGAAATTCAAAATGATTTAATTACTAAAAAAGGTACAATAATTAAAATTTGTGAACTACGAGAAAAATGGAATAGAGAAGAATTATTGCAATTGAAGAAATCTTTGACACAATTGGTTAATCCAGAAGCCAATGACAATTATGATAGATTTGATATTATTCTTGATGTTGAAGAAGAAAAGGAGAACGATTCTAAAGAAAGAGAAAATGTAAAGAAAAAGGTATTTGACAAAGATATTGTAAACGGTAAAATAATAAATCATGTTTTCGATGTTTTGAATATAAAAACAACAAAAATTACAGCAGAAATATCTGAGGATGGAAAAAAAATTACAACTACTTTGAATGATAGAGGAGTGCAACTGTTTGAAATAGAAGAAAAAAATAGATATGGTATTAAAAACATAAAAGCTACTGTTTATAGTTTAAATAGGGCAGCAAAAGTGAATTTTACAAGAATGATGGGAATTGAATCGGTAAACTATGGTAGTGTTTTTATATATAAAAATGGATTTAGAGTGTATCCATATGGTGAACCAGAAAAAGATTTTATGAATATCGATAGAAGAAAAGCACAAGGTTATAATCGTTATTTGGGTACGCGTGAGATATGTGGACGAATTGATATTTTTGGTGACAATAGAGGATTTGTAGAAACTTCTAGTAGAAATAATGGTTTTATTTCATCTTATGAAACGGATGAATTGGAAGATTTTTTTTATGAATATTTATTAAAGCCTCTTGAAAAATATGTTGTTAATATTATTCATTGGGGAGAAGAAGTTATAGACAGTGAAAGTTTAGCAACAACTATGGAAGGATATGATGATCTTGAAGCTGTACTAAAGAAAATAAAAGCAAGATTTAAGCCAGAGACTCTTTTAAATGCGACGTATAATGAAGAATTAACAGAAGTGATTTTGGAGCATACAAAAAAGAAAAATAATACTGAAATCGAAGAACTGAAAAAAATCGCAAGAGAAAAAGCAGATGTTGATTTATTGAAACAGGCAGACAAGGTTGAAAGAGAAGCAGAAAGATTAAAAAAAGAGGTATCAGAAAATCGCAAAGAATTACAGCAAGAAGTGATAGAACATGAGAAAACAAAAAAGAAACTTGAAGTAACACAGAAGCAAATTGGAGTTTTGCAATCTCGAGCGGATATATCTGTTGATAATGCAATTGATGCGATGCATATAATGAAAACATATGCGGATTCCATTGATTCTAATATATCAGAAATTACAGATCTGATTAGGGATGGTGAATCAATAGAAGATATTTTATTAGTGTTTCATGAAATAAGGCAAACATGTTCTAAAATATTAAATACTTATAATTTAGTTATCAATACTGAGTATAGTGCAGATACTGGAAATAAAAAAATGGATATTGTTAGGTTTACAAAAACATACACTGAGAAGTATTGGAACCATAAATTGTCAATAGAAATCAATGGTGTTGACACTATGTATCTTATGTTTAATCCTTTAGAGTTTAGCATTATTATTGATAACATTGCAGATAATGCTAAAAAGTCAAATTCAAATAAATTGCAAATTGTTTTTTTGAGAGAGGAACAAGGATATTGTATAAAATGGATTGATGATGGTTATGGTTTGCAGAAAGATATTGATGATTCAAGGATATTTGAGCAAGGATTTACGACTACTAAAGGAACTGGCATAGGATTGTACACCGTTAAAAAGTATGCTGAAAAAATGAATGCGAAGGTAACTGTTAATGATAAATATAAGGATGGATTTGAATTGCAAATGAGGTTTTGATTATGGATATGACTTTTAGAATTATATGGTTTGAGGATGTAGAGGAATGGTTTAATACTACATCGAGAAGAGTGGCTAGATATATCAAAGATAAGAATTATAAAGTTGAAATACTGCGTGTAGAAAAAGCATCTGATTTTGATTTAAGGGAACATAAACTTGAGAATTATGATTTGCTCATAGTTGATTATGAATTAGAAAAAATATATGAGCAAAATGGAGTGAAAAGTATTTATGGTTCAGAGATAATTCTCATGATAAGAGATGGAAATTTTGTGAATGATGTATTATTTTATTCAAGCCATGGTTTTGATGTTATTAATACGGTAATGAAAAGAGAAGGACTTCAAGGTGTTTTTGTTGCGGATCGTAATAATGGTGAATTTATTGAAAAAGTAAAATTGTTAATTGATAAGGCGGTCAGAAGGGCTGATAATCTTATAAATATCAGAGGTGTTGTTATGGATACAACTAGCGATTTTGATAATAAAATTCGCGATTTGATTAGTATTAGCTGGCCAATTTTAGGAGAAAAAGAAAAAAAGATTGCGTGTGATATTAAGAAAAAAATCTTAAAAGATAATATTAAAACAGCAGAAAGACTTGATAAAAAATATCCTGAGATAAATATACATAGTATTGATAATTTGTTAGATGAACGAGATTTCTCAGCGATCAGACAAGCAAGGTTGTTGAGTTGGTGCTTTGAATCGAATGAGATGTTAAAGAAGAAACTTGAGGAAAATTTTAAAAAGTATTTGCAATTGAACGATGGAAGGGAGAAGGAGAAATTCTATGAACTTTATAATGATGATATAATAAAGTATAGAAATGCGTTGGCTCATATTAAGAACACTCCATCAGCTGAGAGTAATGTGATCATAGGTGAAGTAGATGGAAAAAAGATTCAATTTGATCGAGAATTGTGTAATCAATTAAGAAGGAAACTATTGAATTATGAAAAAATCTTGGATGAAATGTATGAGTATATTGAGGAGAATTTTTAATCCATTACAAAATTCACTTGTCAAATATTCAATTTCTGTTTATACTCTAACATTCTTCAGGCTATGAAGCGAGAAGGTATTGCTGATGTTGATGGAGTTGGGCATGCTGCAAGATGGTATTTGAAAAAATAAACATTTGAACTAATTTAGCTAAAGAAAAAGGATTTAGTCTAAGTGATTAGCACAAAACACCGAAAAATATGGACTTTTACTTGGACTAATAAACACAATTAGTTCAAGCTTAGTCCAAGATAGTTCAAAATTAGTCTAAGATGGATGTGACGAGATTTCAACTTATCAGGTGCTTTTGGAGACAAATGAATTGGAAAGTGAAGTGATAACTTGTTGCAAAATGCAACGGAATTTGAAACAAGTTTTGCAACCAAAGGATTTTGAAAAATTGGCTGATTTCGTCAGGAGATTGGAGATAAAAATTAGCATAGGTTTTATGAAGGAAGGGGAAGAGATGGCTCAGACAATAAAGCTTACAAAAAGATTAATGTTATATGCAGGATTGTCATTAATTGCAATGATTTTGGTTAATGTGAATATGGAAGAATCTATATTTTTTGTGGATCAAGCATGGATTTCTAATGATATGATTATGAATATAGTAGGGGGATTGCTAGTGGGATTTGTTGCTGTTATTTTAGAAAAGTATACAAATTCAAGCTAGATAAAGCACAGGCTCTTCGTAATTTGTCAGTATATTTAATGCTGTTGTACGGAGAATTATATTACTGGATTTGCAATATTGAAGAACTGGAAAAAGATAGAAAATTAGAAATACCTAAAAACTTGTTTTCTGGCAAAAAGCAAATAATAGAATCGTATCTTTGGAATATATCGAGAGTTGATTATTGTGATTTTTGGCGCAAAGGGGATATGCAGGAGAAGTTTGAAACGTTTGCAAAAGATGGAATTGATGAAATTCGTGCATTACAATCTAAAATGTTTTATTTAGAGATTGCTTTAAATGAAAAAGAAATTAACATATGTAAGAATATACCATATACAGGGGACGAGTATAAGGTCTTGCTCATAATTTCAAATCGGATTCAACAGGCTTGTGATGACATTGAGTCAGTATTACAGCAAATAGAAAAAGAAGAAAAAAATTTCGATTGGAAATGTCAGAAGGAAAAAATTGTAGAAAACTATATAGGTCTGTTTGCAGAGGATTTGAAAGAGTTTATAAAAAATGAACAAAATAAAGCAACGCAGGTGGACAAAGATGACGCTCAAGGTGATTGCCAACATGAGAACAAGGAGGATTAAATCATGAACATAAGTAAAAAAGACTGGAAACTATTTCGGGAAAAACTATCGGACTGGCAGGAAAAATATATGGAGGGTCTTGTCAAAGAGTATGTTAATTTCCTGAATGATGAGACAAAGCATGCGTCAGAGAAATTCTGGACACTTGAAAAACGGATAAAAGAAGATAAGCACCATCCGGGTGTTATTATGGAAATGAGCAAATCAGATGCAATATGGGACATCGTTGCTCTTATAAGACGAAAAGTAATTACATGTGATGATTTATCAGATTTTAGCGATGACTTGCAACAGGAAGTAGAAAGAATACTTGAGATAAGCAGGTGAGAAATACTATCTTTTGGAAAAAAGATTGCTGGCTGAACTGTAGAACGTGGAGAAGAAGATATGGAGAACTGTCAGCAAAATGTCAGCAAAAATCCTGAAAACTCAAAAAAGCACTGGAATAAGTAGGATTATCATACAAGATATTTATTCCAAAGAAATGGTAAACTACAATATATAGGTGTCAGAATTGAGTTTGAATAGGAAGAAAATAGCGGGAAGCCTTGTAAATAGGGGCTTCCGGCATTTGTTTTATCAAATGACTCTAGTTTGGCTCTATGTTGTGGTAAAATATAGTTGTAACACCCCGACCTAATGAGTTATAATCTTACTAGGAAACGAGGTACACTACAATGAATCAAAATTACGAACCGGAATTCAAGAAGATTGTCCGTCTTCATCTTGAAGAGGGAAGAACCCTCAGAGGTCTTGCTGAAGAATACGGAATATCCAAAGCAAGTATTTCTATTTGGACAAAACAATTCCGTGAAGAATGCCAGGAAAATGAAGAAGCCCAAGCTGAATATGATTACATGAAGGAGAATTGTAAACTAAAAAAACAACTTGCAGAACTTCAAAAGGAAAATGACTTCTTAAAAAAAGCGGCGGCATTCTTTGCGAAAGAAATCGATTAGAGGCTTATCGGTTTATTCAAAAATACAATAAGGAGTTTGGATTAAGATGGCTTTTAAGAAAGTTTAAAATTTGTCCAAATGCTTATTATAATTATCTTAAAAATCGAAAAGCGGATTATCGGCAACGCAAGAATGAAATCAAAAATACAATCCGTGAGATTTATCACTCACATGGCGGGATTGACGGCTATCGTACCATTCACGTTTACCTTAGCCGGAAAGGCTATTCAATCAGCCGGTTAACCGTTCACAAATACATGAACACGGAAATGCAGTTATTTTCCGTTTCCAGAAAACGGAAGCCAAAATATGAGCATGGAACAGCACATAAAGTTTATGAAAACAAGTTGAATCAGGACTTTCATTCAGATGATATCAATCAAAAATGGTGTACTGATTTTACGTATCTGTTTCTTACAGATGGGAGCAAGCGGTATAATTGTACAATTATAGATCTTCATGACCGCAGTGTTGTTGCAAGTATAACAGATCGAAATATAACAGCGGATCTGGCAAAACGGACATTGGAAAAAGCCATTGAATCCCAACCTGGAATTGAGTTGAATAACCTTATGCTACATTCCGATCAGGGAAGCCAGTATACTTCCAAAGAGTTCACGGAATTTTGCGAAAAACTTGGTATAACCCAAAGCATGAGTAAAGCAGGATATCCATATGATAATGCTCCAATGGAAAGATATTTCAACACACTAAAAAGTGATTTGATCTATCAGCATTATTATCACACAGAAGAGGAACTCTACACGGCAGTCGAAGAATTTGCGTATGTACAATACAATCACGTGCGTCCGCATTCTTACAATAATTACAAAACGCCTTATGAGGCACGGTATGGGGGATAAATGTCCCCCATGGGAAAAAGTTAGGTCACAATGTTACAAAAATGCTTGACCAGAACACTATTTGTGAGGTGAATAATATAAAAAATGTGCCATTCATGCATAAATGAAGAGCCTAATCCCCCAGCTATGCTGGGGAGAATGGAGTAAGCGGAGAGTATATCGATAAAAAACCTCCTATGATATAATATGATCTCTCGGAATCTCTAAACCAATAAATACAAGGCTTTCAGATTCCTTTTTTATTAAAATCCCCCACTTTTTTATCGAAAAACACTTGACAAATCCATCAAAAAATGCGGCGCTTCGCGCCTATTGATTAATAAGAACGCCGCTCGCGGCGGAAAACATTTTTCAATATGGAGGCGATTTTATGTTACCTGTGTAACCGCTCCATAGTCCGTACATTGTCATCCCTCCATTTTTGTGCAACAATAGT
>ERZ808252.843-NODE-843-length-26355-cov-7.753270_pt1 | contig 26355 bp, 25 predicted proteins | sample MGYA00521242_ERZ808252 | MGnify/ENA primary metagenome ERZ808252 (study PRJEB31516, sample SAMN03275581) | gut metagenome | biome: mammalia-associated habitat; material: feces | host: Papio cynocephalus | place: Kenya | collected 2012-08-07 ...
TGACCTGCTGCTTGGCCATCTTGAAGTGCTTGGACTTGGAACCCCAGTAGCCCTTTGCCAGCTTCAGGGTAGCGTTTCTTCTCTTGCGCGTCATCATCGCGCCTTTCACTCTAGCCATTTCTCAGTATCCTCCTTCTGCCTTACTTGTAGGGAATCATTTTCTTGATTGCGTCCACATTGGTCATATCGGCATAAGCGGTCGCACGCAGATGGCGGGTACGCTTGGTAGTCTTCTTGGTCAGAATGTGGCTCTTGTAAGCGCGGGCTCTCTTCACCTTACCGGTCTTGGTCAGGTTGAATCTCTTCTTCGCACCGCTGTGGGTTTTCAGCTTGGGCATAGGTAGGTTCTCCTTCCGTAATCTAGTGTATCGTGGTTGCGTTATTTGCTGTTCTTGGGGGTCAGGAACATTGCCATAAAGCGGCCTTCCAGCTTGGGGTTTTTCTCCATGCCGGCAATTTCAGAGCAGCTCGCGGCGAAGTCCATCAGCAGCTTCTCGCCCAGGTTGGTATGCGCCATCTCACGGCCGCGGAAGCGGACGCTGACCTTGACGCGGTTGCCGTCGTTCAGGAATTTCTGAGCGGCCTTGACCTTGGTGTTGAAGTCATTGGTATCGATGCTGGGACTCATGCGGATTTCCTTGATCTCCACGACCCGCTGGTTCTTCTTGGCTTCCTTCTCCCGCTTCTTCTGATCGAAGCAGAATTTGGAATAGTCCATGATCTTGCAGACGGGAGGGGTTGCGTTGGGAGAGATCTTCACCAAGTCCATGCCCTGTTCTTCTGCCATGGCATTGGCCTGAGCGGAGGACATAATCCCCAGCTGCGCGCCGTCGGCGCCGATGAGCCGGATCTCCTTGTCCCGGATTTCCTCGTTGAGCTGATGATCTAATTTTGCGATGGTAAGCACCTCCAGATGGGAGCCTATCTAAAACCTGTCAAAACGCCCAAGCAGCGGGCCTTTTTCCCCTGTGCCGCGCCATTTCCCCTTGAAATACATATCCAGTATTCCTGCGGGAAAATGGCTTGCCCATGGCAAAAATCCCTCGCTGTTGGTCATTTTGCCAGCTTTCAGATATGGCCTAACAACAAAAAAGCGGATGCCAAAGCACCCGCACCAACCCCACCTGCCCCTTGCGGGAAAAGTGGAATATGAACCGTTTCGCGTCTGCTGACGGTGAGGCGGATGTTCAGCCTTCTTTATCACCCGGACATTTTAGCATGGTTCAGGGCGGTTGTCAAGAGATTTTTTGCATGGGGGAAGGAAATTGTACCGGGGCGCGCATCCCTTGACGGTTTAACCCGCACATCGGCCGTCAGGCCGGTGTGCGGGCTTTGTGCGTATCTGGTTATTTCCACAGTCCGTCGGGGTACTTGCCCTCGTCGGTCATCCGGCGAAGGGCGGCTACCACGGCGGGCTTGTCGGCGGCGTAGGTCACGCCGTACCATTTGTCTGGGGAGGTCAGCACCGTGACCGTGGCCTTCTTTTCTTTGATCAGCTGGGATACCGCCAGCGGGAGAAAGAATTCGCCCTTGATAGGATTTTCCGCCAGCACCTTGTCCAGGAAGGCCGGGAAACGGGCTTCCAGCTCCTTCAGGAAGCTGGGGGTGTAGCCCCACAGGTTCATGGATACGGTGGTGTCGGCGGGAACGTCCACCCAGTGCTCCCCGTCCTCGGTGAAGTGGATGCCGCCGGGGTATTTTTCAATGCGGGTGCGCTCGTCAATGCCGGTGAGATGACCCTTGCCGTCGGTGACGCAGATGCCCCGGGCAACGCTTCCGTGATCCGTCACGGTCTTGCCCAGCTCGTAGCCCACCATGTAGTAGTCGTAGGTATCCGTATCCCGGGCGTGGCAGAGAGCGTCGTAGATCACCCGGTAGGCGGAGGTGCCGTAATAGTCGTCGGAGTTGATGACCGCAAAGGGCGCGTCGCCGATGGCCTCCCGGGCGCACAGTACCGCGTGGCAGGTGCCCCAGGGCTTGGTGCGTCCCGCCGGGACGGTGTAGCCGGCGGGGATGTCGTCCAGCTCCTGATAGGCGTAGCGGATCTTCATGGGGCATTTTTTCAGCCGCTCGCCCACGGTCTCCATGAAGTCCTTGCGGATGGCTTCCTTGATGATGATAACAGCGGTGTCAAAACCGGCCTTGTGGGCGTCATAAAGGGAATAGTCCAGAATCGCTTCGCCATGGCTTCCCACAGGGTCGATCTGCTTCAGTCCGCCGTAGCGGCTGCCCATACCGGCGGCCATGACGACGAGAATAGGTTTGCGTACCATTGAAATTCTCCTTTTTTGTTTTTCGGCGGCGCAATGGAGCCGTGCGGCGCCGCCTGCTTCATTGGGCTGGGTTCATTATAACGTGAAATTTCCCGTAAAGCAAGGGAAGACAGGACTTTTTGTGCATAGTGTCGAGAAAATCGGCTTCCGGAGGGAAAAAGGCGGGAAGGTCTTATTCAAGTTGCGCGGGATCCAGGAAAATGCTTTCCCTGCGCAGCTTGTCCCAGCAAAATTCTCCCGCAAGCTCCCGGGCGGAAACGGGTTCGTTCCGCTCGATCAGCCCGGTGCTGAAGGCCAGCGTGCCGATGAGCCTTTCCGGGGTGACGCGGGCGCGAAGCTGCCCTAAGTCCAGATCTTTGTCCCGCTTGCTCAGGCGGCGGCCGTCCGGCGCCAGAAGCATGGGGACGTGGGCATATGCCGGGTGGGGGAAGCCCAGCAGCTCCTGCAAATACATCTGCCGGGGTGCGGAGCTTAACAAATCCATCCCCCGCGCCACCTCGGTGACCCCGGCCTCCCCGTCGTCCACGGTGACGGCAAGCTGGTAGACGTAGACCCCGTCCGCCCGGCGCACCACCATGTCGCCGCAGTCGGCGGCAAGATTGCATTCATAATGCCCCTGTATCCGATCCTCCACCGTCCAGACCCTGTCCGGCACCCGAACCCGCCAGGCAGGGGCGCGGCGGAAGGCGGAGCGCTGCGCTTCCGTCAGATTCCGGCAGGTGCCGGGGTAGACGTAGGTGCCGTCGGACAGGTGCGGCGCGTTGACGCTGTGGAGCTGACTGCGGGTGCAGTAGCAGGGGTACAGCAGCCCCATTTCGGCGAGTTTGTCAAAATAGGTATCATAAACGGCGCTGCGCGCGCTCTGGGGCGGCGTCTCCCGGTCGTAGTCCAGACCCAGCCAGCGCAGGTCTTCCCGGAGGATTTGGGCGTATTCGGCACTGGTTCGCTGAGTGTCCAAATCCTCCATCCGGAGAACCATTTCCCCACCCTTGGAACGCACGGACAGCCAGGCCGTCAGCGCCGCGAAGACGTTGCCCAGATGCATCCGCCCGGAGGGGGTGGGGGCGAAGCGCCCTACGGTCTTCAGCTCAGCCATTTGATCCACCACCAGATGATGCCGGCGATACCGGCCAACTCTCCCAGGAGCAGCAGCACCAGACCGCCGGAGCCTTTCTTCCGCTGCTTTTTTCGGCTCCTGCGGTCGGCAATGTAGTCTTCCGCGTAATAGGCGTCGTCCGTTTCCTCGTCGTCGTAGACCGTGCGGTCAAAGTCCACGGCGTAGTTGACCGGGCGGCTGCTGCGCCGGGTGAGAATGGGAAAGTCCTCATCGTCCTCATCAACGTCTTCATCGTCCCAGTCTTCCTCCAGAAGCTCGTCTTCCATCTGCTGCAAGGCCTTGCCGGGGTCGTCAAAGAATCGCACAGTACATCACTCCCTTTGCCCGTTATTGTACCGGATAGCCTTGCAAATGTAAAGCGGATATTTCCTTTGACGTATAGGCTGCGCTCTGCTATAATAGGGTGAAATGCGGGAGCTTGGAGGAAGACACCATGAGAATGAGAAAAATGCGGAATCTGGAACCCAGAATGGAAAAATGCGCCGCCTACCGGATCGACCGGCCGGAGACGCTGCGGGGCAACTGGCGGAGCCTGAAGCCGGACTGCACGGCGCTGTGGGTAGAGGTCGGCTGCGGGAAGGGAAAATTCACCGCCGAGACCGCCCAAAGTAACCCCGACGTGCTGCTCATCGCCGTGGAGCGGTGCCGGGAGGCCATGGTGGTGGCCATGGAGAAGGCAAGAGACATGGCGCTGAAAAACGTGTTTTTCATCGACATGGACGTGGCCAAAATGGAGGAGATTTTTGCTCCCGGTGAGATCGACCGGCTGTTCATCAACTTCCCAGACCCCTGGCCGCGGAAAAAGAACGCCAAGCGCCGGCTGACCCATCGGACGTTTCTGGACAAATACTGCCGCACCGTCCGGGAGGGCGGGGAGATCCACTTCAAGACCGACAACGCTCCCCTGTTTGCCTACAGTCTGGAGGAATTTGCCGCCTGCGGCCTGGAAGTAAAGAATGTTACCCACGATCTGCACAAGGACGGCATCGTCGGCATCATGACGGGGTACGAGGAAAAATTCCACGCCCTCGGCACCCCCATCAACCGGTGCGAGATCGTGTGCAAGCCCTTTGTCCTCCCCCCGGAGGAGAAAAAGCAGCAGGAAGAGGTGTGACCCCTTCTTATAGGAGGAACCGTTATGAGCTATTACGCGGGCAGCTGTGACGTTGCCGTGATCGGGGCGGGACACGCGGGAATCGAAGCCGCCCTTGCCGCCGCCCGGCTGGGCAATCACACCATTCTCTTTACCATCAACTTAGACGCCGTGGGAAATATGCCCTGCAACCCCGCCATCGGCGGCACCGGGAAGGGACACCTGGTGCGGGAGCTGGACGCGCTGGGGGGCGAGATGGGCGCGGCGGCCGACCATGCCTGCATCCAGTACCGGATGCTCAACCGGGGCAAAGGCCCTGCCGTCCATTCCCTCCGTGCTCAGGCCGACCGGGTGAAATACCGGCAGTACATGAAGCACACACTGGAATTGCAGGAAAATCTGGAGCTGAAGCAGGCGCAGATCGTGGAAATTCTGACCGCGAACGGCGCCGTCACCGGCCTGCGCACCCAGTTGGGGGCGCAGTACGGCGCGAAAGCCGTGGTCATCGCCACGGGGACGTACTTAGACAGCACCGTCATCACCGGCCAGAGCGTCATCCCCTCCGGCCCCGACGGAATGCACCCCAGCGTGGGACTGGCGGATAATTTACGCACCCTGGGGCTGCATCTTCGCCGCTTCAAAACCGGCACGCCGCCCCGTGTCAACCGCCGGAGCATCGATTTTTCCAAAATGGAGGTGCAGCCGGGGGACGAGACGGCGGAGCCGTTTTCCTTCCGCACCACCCACAAGGTCAACAATTCCGCCGTGTGCTACCTGACCTACACCAACGAGGAGACCCACCGGATCATCCGGGAGAATCTGTACCGCAGTCCCATGTACGACGGCACCATCTCCGGCGTCGGCCCCCGGTACTGCCCCAGCATCGAGACGAAGATCGTCCGCTTTGCCGACAAGCCCCGGCACCAGCTGTTCATCGAGCCCTGCGGGCTGGACACCGAGGAAATGTACATTCAGGGCTTTTCCTCCAGCCTGCCCGAGGACGTGCAGCTTGCCATGCTGCGCACCGTGGCGGGGCTGGAGCATGCGGAAATGATGCGCCCCGCCTATGCAATCGAATACGAGTGCGTCGACCCCACCCAGCTGAAGCCCACGCTGGAAACGAAGCTCATTTCCGGCCTGTACGGCGCGGGGCAGTTCAACGGCACCTCCGGCTACGAGGAAGCCGCCGCGCAAGGGTTGGTGGCGGGCATCAACGCCGCATTGAAAATTCAGGGCAGACCCCCTCTGATCCTCACCCGGGACACCAGCTACATCGGCACCCTCATTGACGATCTGGTGACCAAGGGAACGGAGGAACCCTACCGCATTATGACCAGTAGGTCTGAATACCGCCTTCTGCACCGGCAGGACAACGCCGACCAGCGCCTGACCCGCATCGGCGGCCAGATCGGCCTGATCCCGGCGGAGCGGGTGCAGGCGGTGGAAGAAAAATACGCCCAGGTGCGCCGGGAGGTGCAGCGCTTAGAGAGCAGCGGCGTTCCCGCGTCGGAGCGGCTGAACGCCATGCTGGAGGGGAAGGGGACCGCCCCCGTGGCCAATTCCGCCCGCCTGGCCGACCTTCTGCGCCGCCCTCAGGTGAGCTACGCCGACATCGCCCCCTTTGACCCGGAGCGGCCGGAACTGAGCCAGGCCGTCACCGACGAGGTGGAGATTCAGATCAAATACGCGGGCTATCTGACCCGGCAGGAAAAGCAGGTGGAGGAATTCAAGAAAGAGGAAGCCCGTCTGCTGCCGGATGATCTGGACTACGCCGCCATCCCCGGCCTGCGGCTGGAAGCCCGGGAAAAGCTTGCCGCCATACGCCCGGTGTCCATCGGTCAGGCGGGCAGAATCTCCGGCGTCAGCCCGGCGGACGTTGCGGTGCTGCTGATTTATCTGGAACAGGCGAAGGGCAATTGAAGCCCCCGAAGGATCGGAATTTGCGGCAGTGAGCCGCGCTGTCTCTTCCTTTGGGAGAGGTGGCGGAACGGAGCGAAGACGGGAAGCAAGGCTGCGGCGCCCTATCAGTCGCCTGCGGCGACAGCTTTCCCCGGGGGAGAGCCAATGGGGTGTACCCCCGGCACGAGAAATGGAGCGTATCAATACCGATACGCTCCATTCGCTGTTTTATAACCACCCATCAAAAGTCAGACAGAGGTTTTTGCTTTGTTACCGCCTTCCTCCGAAGGGGTAGCCGTTCCGGCCGTCGCTCTGGCTGTCGGAGGCGGCCTGCTGGGTCTGCTCGTTGGCCAGTGCCGACTGGACCTGTTCGCCCACGGTGACGGTCAGTTCCATGGTCGAGCCCTGACGGTAGACGGTCATGGTCAGCGTGTCGCCGATGGCGGAGGCGCTTACCAGATCGACCAGGTCGCTGCTGCCGGTGATCTCCGTGCCGTTGACGCTGGTGATGACGTCGCCTGCCTGAAGCCCGGCCTTGGCGGCGGGGGAGTCGTCGGAAACGGACTGGACGGCCGCACCGGCGGGGATGCCGTAGAGCTGGGTCTGCTGGTTCACGTCGGAAACGCTGATGCCCACGTAGGGCTTGGAGATATAGCCCTTTTCAATGATGCTCTTCACAATGGAAAGAACATGGTTGATGGGGATGGCGAAGCCGATGTTGTCGATGGACGCGGTGGAGGAAGAAGAGGAGCTGGAATATTTGGCATTGGTGATGCCGATGACCTCACCGTAGAGGTTAAACAGCGCGCCGCCGGAGTTGCCGGAGTTGATGGCGCAGTCCGTCTGAATAAGATCCATGGTCAGGGAATTGGAGAGGGTGACCTCCCGATCCTTGGCACTGACGAGACCGGCGGTGAGAGAGAAGGTCAGCTCGCCCAGGGGGTTGCCAATGGCCACCACGCTGTCGCCCACGTTCAGGTTGTCGGAGTCGCCCAGAACCACCGGGGACAGCCCCTCGGCGTCCACCTTCAGGACGGCCACGTCGTTGCTTTCGTCGTAGCCGATGAGGGCCGCGTCATAGGTGTCGCCGTTGTACATGGCTACGGTGATGCTGTTGGAGTTTTCCACCACGTGGTAGTTGGTCAGGATATAGCCGTCCTCGGTGAGGATGAAACCGGAACCGGCCGCGGCGGAGGTGGTCTGGAAGCCCCAGTAGTTGGTGGTGATGGAGGTGGTGATGCCGACGGTGGAATTGACGTTGGCGGCGTACACCTCCGCGGCGGTCATCTCCTTGCCGGAGTCCACGGTGACGGTGTTCAGGACGCTCTTTTCCCGGATGCCCTGTAGCATGGCGGTCTCGTTTTTGCCGACCGTACCGGTCTGGCCGCGGCTGCCTTCATACCAGATGACGCCGCCGGCGCCCAGGGCGCCGCCCAGCAGGGCGAACACCAGCGCCAGAGCGCAGATGCGAAGACCGAAACGGTTTTTCTTTTCCCGCTTCTTCGGCGTGGGGGGTGTGTAGACGGGGATCTCCTGAGAGGGATTTTCATAAGTGTTATCGGAATCGTAGATTTGTTCATCCATAATGGTTTTGCTTCCTTTCATGTTTCATTGTCCACAGGATAGCACGTAATCCTGAATAGAAACTGAAAAAATGGGCGGGGAATTGTAAAAGAACTGTTAACAAACGAGATTTCAGTTCCAATTCAGGATTATCTGGTATTATAATGAAAACGGAATTTATGGAGGCATGCAATATGAAAATTCTGGTAATCGAAGACGAGAAGCTGCTGGCCGATTCCATCAAGACCCTTCTGGAAGGCAAGGGCTTTGAGGTAGAGGTGGCCTACGACGGCGAGACCGGCGCGGAATATGCAGAGCTTGGGATTTACGATCTGCTGATTCTGGACGTGATGATGCCCAAAATGGACGGCTATCAGGTCGCCCGGGAGGTACGCGCCAAGCGCTGCACCACGTCCATCCTCATGCTGACGGCGAAATCCGCCGTGGAAGACCGGATCTACGGTTTAAATTCCGGCGCGGATTATTATCTGACGAAGCCCTTCGACACCCGGGAGCTGCTGGCCTGCATCAACGCCCTTCTGCGCCGTCAGGGCAAGCAGGTGGATGAGCTGGTGTTCGGCAACACTTCTTTGGATCTAGACACCTGCACTTTGGTCTGCGGCGGGAAAAGCGTGCGGCTGTCCGCCCGGGAATTTGACGTGATGCGGTTTCTGCTTCAGGCGCAGGATCGGATATTGTCGAAGGAAATGATCCTCGCCCGGGTGTGGGGCTACGACTCCAACGCCGTGGAGAACCACGTGGAGGTCTATGTGGGTTTTTTGAGAAAGAAGCTCAGCGCCATCAATTCCAATGTGCGCATTGAGGCCGTCCGGCGCCTGGGGTACCGTCTGGAGGTGGCGGAAGAATGATTCGCCGGCTGAGAGTCAAATTCATCTGCATCAATATGGCCATCGTCACCGTGATGCTGCTGGTGATTTTCGGGATGGTGCTCCACTTCACCCACGACAATCTGGAGCAGCAGAGCATCCGGGTGATGCAGAGCGTCATGGAGGATCACGCCGCTCCCGGCCGTCCGGGAGAATTTCCCCGACAGGCGCAGCTTCCTTATTTCTATGTAAGCGTCAACACGTTGGGTGAGCTGTCCGCCAGCTTCGGCGGCTACTATGACCTGTCGGATACGGAGTCCATTCAGAAAATTATCACCCTGGCGCTGAATTCCGGCGAGGATACCGGCATTCTGAAGGGCTACAGCCTGCGCTTTCAGAAGCGCACCACGCCCTTTGGGCAGACCATCGTCTTCGTGGATATGTCCAGCGAGCTTGCCACCATGCGCAGCCTGACGGAAACCTGCATCGGCATCGGCATGCTGGGCTTTGCCGTGTTTCTGGGGCTGTCCTTCCTGCTGGCAAAATGGGCAATAAAGCCGGTGGAGACGGCGTGGAACCAGCAGCGCCAATTCGTGGCGGACGCCTCCCACGAGCTGAAAACGCCCCTGACGGTGATCCTGACCAACGCGGAGCTTTTGCAGGAGCCGGAGTACGACGAACAGGCCCGCCGCCGGTTCGTGGACAGCATCATGACCATGTCCCATCAGATGCGGGGACTGGTGGAAAGCCTGCTGGAGCTGGCGCGGGTGGACAACGGCGGGCGGAATATGGTCTTTTCCCGCCTGAATTTCAGCGAGCTGGTGAGCGACGCCCTGCTGCCCTTTGAGCCGGTGTATTTTGAAAAGGGGCTGACCCTGGAAAGCAATGTGGAGGAAAATCTCTTTGTCAAGGGCAGTCAGCAGCACTTGAAACAGGTGGCGGACATTCTGCTGGACAACGCCTCCAAGTACGCTTCCGCCGATTCCACGGTGCGGGTCATCCTGCGGCGGCAGGGGAGTCACTGCCTGCTCTCCGTGGCAAGCGCCGGGGACGCCATATCCAAGGAGGATCTGAAGAACATTTTCAAGCGGTTTTACCGCATGGACAAGGCCAGAAGCATGAACCACAGCTACGGCCTGGGACTGTCCATCGCGGACAGCATTGTTTCCAAGCACGGCGGCAAGATCTGGGCGGAAAGCGCGGACGGGGTCAATACCTTCTTTGTTCAGCTTCCCGCGGCATAAGCAGCCGGGACGGCAAGTAAAAGGAATACACATAGTAACGGGAGCTGCCACGCTGGCAGCTCCCGCTTTGTCTGCGCAAAAATCCAGGCGGGAATACCTCAAAAATTATTTCCAAATGTTTGCAGATATTCGGTAGGCGAGCAGCCGGTGTGTACCTTGAAGGTTCTGTCGAAGTGATAGAGATTGGTAAATCCGCAGGCACAGGCGATTTCGGAGATGGAAAGGCAGGATGTGCCGATCAGCAGCTCTTTTGCCTTGACGATACGCGCGTTGAGGATCCACGAAAACGGCGGAGAGGTCCTGATGTCCTCCCACACGTGGCAGTATCTTACGCCGGAGCAGACTCTTAATATCGCCAAAGCGCATGAAGCACGGGGTGCTGACATTACCAAAGTCGTGACCTGCGCCAATACGGAGGAGGCCGGCGTTACCTTTCTCAGATAGATTCTCTATGGGAGCTTCAAAGGCAGTACAAGGCAGAAATCGGAGAAGACGCGCCGGGTTATGCCGTGAGAGAGCGTTTGGTCAGGGCAGTCAGAGAAGAAAACATCCTCTTCTACGGGGCATGGGAAGGGGATTCTCTGGTGGGCTGCTGTTCCGTCACCGTCGGGTTTTCCACGTTTGATTATCTGCCCAGCGGCGTATTTGAAGATTTCTTTATCCGCCCCGACTTCCGGCATAAGGGGGTCGCCCGCCAGCTGGTACAATTTGCCTATCGGGCGAGCGCTGTAAGCTCCATGACCGTCGGCTGCGCGGACTGCGATGTGCCGATGTATCAGGCGCTCGGGTTTTCCATTCCCCTCGGGAATCTGCTCGCATTTGAGTAAGCGTCACAGTTTTTCTCCATATACTGAACCGGCTCAGCTGCTTAGCAGCTGAGCCGGTTTTTCTATCATTTTTCCGTTTTGTCCGCGTCGGTGTCCTTCTTCTTGGGAAGGGTGTCCCAGTTGGCGCGGGCGGTGCGCTTTGCCATTGCCAGAAGCTCCTGCGCCAGAGCGTCGGTGAGCTGCCCCGGCGTCAGACGCCAGCGCCAGTTGAAGCCGACGGTGCCGGGGTGATTCATCCGGGCTTCGTTGCCCAGCCCCAAGTGATCCTGGATGGGGATGATGCAGTCCTTCGCCACGGACGTCATGGCCAGGTTGATGAGAACCTTGTATATTTGGTCGTCCGGGGTAAAATAGTCGCTCAGGTAATTCCGGACCTGCGTCTTTGCTTCCATGCCGAGACCGGCGTACCAGCCGGCCAGGGTCTCGTTGTCATGGGTGCCGGTGTAGACCACGCAGTTGGAATTGTAATTATGCGGCCAGTAATCGTTCGCGCCGCCCACGTCCGCCGGGTCGACGGCGAATTGCAGCACCTTCATATTGGGATAGCCGCTGTCCCGCACCAGAGCGCGGACACTGTCGGTCATGAGTCCCAGGTCTTCCGCGATAACGCTGACGTTCCCCAGGTGACGGCGGATGGAGTTGAACAGCTCCATGCCGGGTCCTTTTTCCCAATGCCCGCCTCTGGCGGTTTTGGCGTCCGCGGGAATGGAAAAATATTCGTCAAAGCCCCGGAAGTGGTCAATGCGCACCACGTCGTAGAGCTTGAAGCTGTACCACATCCGGCTGACCCACCAGGCAAAGTCCGTGCCGCGGTGGAAATTCCAGTTGTACAGGGGATTTCCCCAGACCTGACCGTCCTCGGCGAAGGCGTCCGGCGGGCAGCCCGCAATGGCGGTGGGGGCGTTGTGCGCGTCCAGCTGGAACAGCTCCGGGTGCGCCCAGACGTCCGCGCCGTCGGGAGACACGTAGATGGGGATGTCTCCCACGATCCGGATGTGCTTGCCGTTGGCGTAGGCCTTCAGGCGCCCCCACTGCTGGCTGAATTTGAACTGCATGTACTTCTGGAACTCTATGTCAAAATACAGCTCCCGGTTGTAATGCTCCAGGGCAAAGCCCCAGTGCATCCGAATGTCCTCCGGCCAGGCACGGAAGGGCTGGTCGTGGAAGAAGGCTTTCAGCGCCATGAACAGGGCGTAGTCGTTCAGCCACCAGCCGTTGTCCCGGATGAAGTTCTGATAGTCCCGGTCAGCGCTGATGCCGCTGCGCTCATAGGCCTTTCGCAGCAGGGCAAAGCGGTGCTCGTGGAGCTTGTCAAAATCCACCCTGGCGGGGTTGCCGCCGAAGCTCACGCCGTCGCATTCCTCCCGGGTCAGCACCCCCTCCTCCACCAGCGCGTCCAGGCTGATGAGATAGGGATTGCCCGCAAAAGCGGAGTACGCCTGATAGGGGGAATCGTCGGAGCTGCCATGGCCGGTAGCCCCCAGCGGCAGAATCTGCCAGTAGCGCTGACCGGCCATTTGCAGCCAGTCCACGAAATCATAGGCCGCCTGATCGAAACAGCCGATGCCGTATTTGGACGGCAGGCTGGTAACGGGCAGCAGTACGCCTGCATATCGTTTCATTACCTTTGGCTCCTTGCTTCAATATATCCCTGAAAACGCATCCGTCACCCAGGGGAAGCCCTCGGAAAATCAACGTTTTCGCTAAAATTATAATCCCTGTCCTGTGGAAAAGCAACAATTTTTTGCAGGAAATTTTCTTTTTTCAAAAAGCGCCGGGGAACATTGCATTCATCCGCAGGATGTGCTACAATGGCTCCGCTTTCCCCCCAGAAATCGGGGAATGCCTACCGCTTCCTTACATAGAAAGGTGAATTCCATGAAATTGAAAATTGCCCCCGGCTTATCGGAGCGGCTTCCCCGGCAGATTCTGCTTTTCAGCCTGCCGCTGATGGCCTCCAACGTGCTTCAGGTTCTGTTTAACATGGCGGATATCGCCGTCATCGGCCGGTTTGCCGGTTCGCTGTCCATGGCGGCCGTCGGCTCCACCTCCACCGCCGTGACGCTGTTTACCGGCATTCTCATCGGTGTCGGCGGCGGCGTCAACGCCCTGGTCGCCCGGTATTTCGGCGCGAGGGATCAGCAGGAGCTGCAAAGAACCGTCCATTCCTCGGCCATCATCTGTTTTGCCTGCGGCGTTTTACTGCTGATCTTCGGCTTTTTCGGCTCCCGGCCGCTGCTGCGGCTGCTGAACACCAAGCCGGAGCTGTTGGACAAGGCCACGCTTTACATGCAGATCTACTTCTGCGGTATGCCCGCCCTCGCCCTGTATAACTTCGGAAACGCCGTGTACAGCGCCATCGGCAACACGAAAAAGCCGCTGTACTACCTCCTGTTTTCCGGCATCGTCAATGTGGTGCTGAATCTGGTGTTCGTCATTGTGTGCGGTCTGGACGTGGCCGGTGTGGCGCTCGCCAGCATTATATCCCAGTACCTTTCCGCCCTTTTCCTCACGGCCACGCTGTTCCGGAGTCGGGAAATTTACGGTCTTTCCCTCAGGCTGCTGCGCCTGCACCGGAAAAACTGCCGGGAAATTCTCACGCTTGGCATTCCCGCGGGTCTGCAAAACGCCATTTTCTACGTCGCCAATATGTTCATTCAGGCGGGCGTCAACAGCTTTGACACCGTCATGGTGGCAGGCAATTCCGCCGCCGCCAATGCCGACGGGCTTGTCTACGACGTGATGGCGGCCTTCTACACCGCGTGCAGCAGCTACATCGGCCTGAACTACGGTGCCGGGCGGCGCAGGGAGGTCCGGCGCAGCTACCTGATCTGCCTGGGGTATTCCTTCGGCGTGGGGGCCATTCTGGGCTTTTCTCTGCTGGCCTTCGGTCCCGTGTTTTTGACGCTGTTCACCACCGACGCCGCCGTCATCGACGCGGGCATGAAGCGGCTGACCATCATGGGCTTTTCCTACTGCGTGTCCGCCTTCATGGACAACGCCATCGCCGCCTGCAGGGGACTGGGGAAGAGCCTGGTGCCCATGATCATCGTGATCTCCGGCTCCTGCATCCTCCGGATCATCTGGGTTCTGACCATATTCGCCTGGTTCAGGACCATTCCGTCGCTGTACCTCGTTTACATCTTCTCCTGGGCGATCACCGCTGCCTTTGAAAACTGGTACTTCCTCCGCTGCTACCGGAAGCTGCCCACATAATGCTGGTGGTACCCGGCAAGTCTTCCGTCCAATCCAATATGCAAGAAGCCGGGAACAGGGGCTGCCTGTTCCCGGCTTCTGTTATTTCAGCAATTTCTCAACCGACGAAACCAGCTCTGCCGCAGTCTCCCGATTGACGGTGACGGTGGACACGCCGTCCAGCGTTACCAGGCAGGAGGTGGAATTGTAGGCGTAGAAACACAGGGTCACCTCGGAGAAGCTTTCCCGGTCTCTGAAAATGCGGAAGGTGATCTCCGGCTCTCCCTCCGGGGCGATGCCGGTGGCGTAGCCGCTGGAGGTCATGTCCGACAGGCTGTCCAGCACGGAGGCAAACGCCACATCCTGCCCGTCCAGCTTCCAGACCGTTTCCTCCGTGACGGTGCCTTCGTCGTCCGTTTTCTCCTCGGTGGTTCTCGTCAGCACGGATTCCTTGCCGTCCACCGTGACGGCAACGCTCCGCACCGTATCCCAGTCCATCAGGATCACATCGTCGGGCTGCAAATCGGCGTAGGTGGTGTAGCGCAGGGTGTCGCTGAGGGCGGCGTCCCGCCGGTAGATCATCTTGGAGTCGCTCAGGCGCACGTAGCACTCGCCGTCCTCCGAGGCGCTGATCTCCAGCGTATAGGCCGCCTTGCCGCCGTCCAGCACCGTGACCGTCACCGCCGGGGCGTCCAGACCGTACTGAGACAGGTCGGACGCGTTGTAGTCCACGCACTCGCTCAGATTCAGGTTCGTCACCATGTCCAGAAGCGTCTGGGTCAGGTCGTTATCCAGCGCCTTGCCGTCCATGAACCAGACGTAATCGTCGGAATAGGCAAGGCCGCGCCCCTCCTCGCGGGTAATTTCGTAGCCGCCGTCCGGGAGCTTCACCGTAAGGCCGGTGAGCTGAGTGACCTGGGGCAGCGTCTGGTGCTTCAGGACGTCATACAATCCGTATTGGAAGCTCTTGATGATGTCGCTGTCCACCAGATAGACGTTTCCGTCACCGTTGGAAAAGTAGCGCTGGCCGCCCACGGCGGTTTCCAGACCGATGGAAAGGGTATGGCTCTGGCCATCGGCCACCGTAATGACGCACACGGGGATCTCCAGGCCGTACTGGTCAAGATTCTCCGGATTTTCAATGGTTTTGGTGGATTCCACATCCGTGAGGGTCTCCAGCATTTTGTCAAGATAGGTTTCGTCCACGGGGAAGGCCGCGTCCTGGTCGCACACCCAGCCGTCCTCCCCGGCGGTGAAGGAGACCTTTTCGCTGTAGTCCCAGCCCAGGTTCGTCACATTTTCCGGGTCGAGGGAAAACACCGTCCGGGTCTCGTCCTCCTGATCGGCGGCATTTTTGCCGATGGCGCCGGCAATCGCCGTCGCGCCCACCAGCACCGCCAGAATGAGCAGCAGGAGCAGCAGCTTTTTTCCGTTTTTCATCTCCGCTTCCTCCTTATCCAGATGACGATCCCCAGGGTGATGACCGCTGTGGGGATCACGCCCACCACCGCCACGGTGAGTATCGACACCGTCGCGCTGTCCATGGTCAGCGTGTCGCTGGTCAGGGACTTGGCATGGATGGACAGGCTGCTTTCCTCCGCCTGGCACAGGTATGACAAGGCGTTGAGGAAAAAGTCCTGATTGCCGCCGGAGACCTGGGTGTTGGTCTGGTCGTCCACCAGCGCCGCGGAGGATACCCACACAATGTCGCTGGTAATGCCGTCGTCCACGGTGTCGCTGATGGCGACCGCCAAAGCAAACGGGCCGTCTACGTCCCCCTCCTCCTTTTCATAGGTGGTCAGGTCATACCCCGCCGCCTTGGCAAAGGCGGAAGAGGACGTGGTCAGCAGCTGGGTTACGGACAGCGTGTCCCGCAGATCCTCCGCCACCGTCAGTCCCTGGGCAATGGGCAGCAGCACCCGGTAGCCGCCCTCGGTCAGGGGCGTGGTGATGGCGTGGGAGGCGATGTCCGGCAGCAGGAAGTAGGGCGTGCCCCAGACGTAATGGCTCTGGTCGCCCTCCACCACGATGCCGTCCACGGTGGTAACGCCGTAATCCGCCATCAGCGCTTCCAGATTGGTAAGAGCCCCGTTTTTCGGCGGGTCGGTGATAAGGAACAGATTGCCGCCGTTGCCCAGATATTCCAGGAGCTTGCTCTGCTCGTCCAGGGAAATGTCGCTCTGGGGGGCGTTGATAAAAATACAGTCCGCGTCGGCGGGGACGGATTCCAGCGTCAGCAGGGACAGCTCCGCCGTCTCGATGTTCTGCTGCTTCACGGCCGAGGTAAAGCTGTCGCTCAGGCTGCTTTCCCCATGGCCGGTGAGCAGGTATACCTTGGGCAAGTTCTCGCTCACCACGTAGTCGATGGCGCTGGTCAGCTCGCTTTCTCCGCAGAAGCTCCAGCTTTCCGTGCCGTAGTAGTAATAGCTGGTGTAATCCATCACGAAAATGTCGTTATAGTCCACGTACCGGTACCGCTCCCCGGCCTCCACGATCAGGCTGTTTTCCGTAAAGCTGTCGGTATACTGCTGGGTGAAGGTAGGGAACACGTCCGGGTCCTTCTTCACCACGCGGATCTTGTCGCTGAGAGACCGGTAGCGGCTCAGCAAAGATTCCAGATAGCTATCCTCCTGCCCGCTGCGGACGATCCAGTACACCGTTACCTCCTCCGTCAGGCCGCCCACCAGCTTCTCCGTCTGCTCAGACAATGTGAAGAGCTGATTGGCCGTGGTGTCGAATTTGGTCACGCTGGCCGGGAGGGCGGAAGCGAACACATTGACCATCACGGCAATGGCCAGCACAATGGCCGCCGCGGCCACGCTGTAGCCGCCGACCCGGAACGACCGGGTGGAGAAGGAAGCCGCCACCCGCTTCCAGCTGAATTTCGGCTTTTTCATTCGCTCCACCTCCGTTTCTCCAGGGACTGTACGCTTAAGAACAGGAACACTCCCGTCACCGACAGGTAATACACAATGGCGGTCACGTCGAACACGCCGTTGACGATGGTATAAAACCGGGCAAACAGGCTCAGCTGAGAGATGATTGTGGGAAACAGCCCCTCAAACCGGCTGGAATCCCACAGATACGCCCCGATGAGTCCCGCTTCCAGCACTGCCGCCAGGATCAGGGACACGAAGCCGTTTTTCGTCATCAGATACACAATGCCGCAGGCGATCAGCGCCGTCAGCGCCAGCGCGGCGAGAGAGGAATAGGCCGTGGAGGACGCGAACCCCGCCAGATCAGAAAGGAAATAGTTCACCAGCATCACCACGAAGCACAGCCCCGCCGCCACGGCCTGACTTTCCGTCACGGAGGAAATATACATGCCGATGGCCAGCAGCGCCATGCCAAGGAAGAAGAACCCCACGATCGCGCCGTAGGCCGCAGGCAGGTACACGTTGCCGTAGGCGGACAGCACCGCCGGGTACAGGCAGATCACCGCCATAGGCGCGGCGAACACCACCAGCATGGCGGCGAATTTCCCCAGCACCACCTGGGTCATGGTCAGGGGCAGAGAATAGAGCAGCTGGTCGGTCTTCTGCCGCCGCTCCTCCGCCAGCACCCGCATGGTGAGGATGGGGACGATGATCAGGAACACAAAGCTCATGCTCCCCAGCACATATTCAAAATGCACGGAGGCGGACTGCAAATTGTAGACCATGGTGTAAATGCCCGTGAACAGCAGCAGAAACGCGCTGAACACGTACCCCGTCACCCCCGTAAAATAGGACGAAAGCTCGTGCCGGAATACCGCCTTCATTTGGTTTCCTCCCCCTTCCCGGAATCGGTCAGCTCCATGAAAATGTCCTCAAGGCTCGCCTTCCCGGCGGTCATGCGCAGGATGGCCTTCCCCGCTTTGCTGAACGCAAAGAAAATCTCCCGGCAAACTTCCTTTTCCGCCGGCGTGTCCAGCTCCAGCGTCACGTCGCAGGCGCCGTCCTGCCGGGCGTTCGCTGTCCGGTTCACAATGTGGGAAACGCCGGAGAGGATGCCGGGGATTTCCCCCTCCGCCGCTTCCGCGGTCAGCTCCACGGTGCTTTTTCCCGCGAACAGCCGCTCCAGATTTTCCGGGGTGTCGCAGGCCGCCAGCTTGCCCTTGGACAGAATCAGGATGGTGGTACAGACCTGCTGCACCTCCGACAGGATGTGGCTGGAAAGGATGACGGTGCGCTCCTTCCCCAGCTGGCGGATCAGCTCCCGGATCTCCGTGATCTGCCGGGGGTCAAGCCCTACCGTGGGTTCGTCCAGAATGATGACCTCCGGGTCGCCCAGCACCGCCTGGGCAATGCCCACCCGCTGGCGGTAGCCTTTGGACAGGTTCCTCATCAGCCGGTCGGCAACGTCCAGCGTGCCGGTGACGGTCATGACCCTGTCCAGCTCCGCCGCAATGCTCTTTTCCGGAATACCCTTTGCCCGCGCCACAAAGCGCAGATATTCCTTTGGCGTTCTGTCCAGATACAGCGGCGGCTGCTCAGGGAGATACCCAATGAGTTTTTTTGCCTGGGCGGCGTCCTGAAAAATGTCGTAGCCGCCGATGACCACCTCGCCGGAGGTGGCGGCCAGGCAGCCCGTCATAATGTTCATGGTCGTGGATTTTCCGGCGCCGTTCGGCCCAAGAAAGCCGTAGATCTGCCCCTTCTCCACGGTGAAGGACAGGTCGGACACGGCAGTGTGACTGCCGTAGCGCTTGGTCAGATGCTTAACTTCGATCAACGCGGTTCCTCCTTCTATTGATGAGCTTCATCCAGTGGGCACTGCCCATACACGCTTCCGATTATAGTACCGGAAGCTGAAAGGACTCTTAAAAAATTGTTACGTGTCTGTGAATAAATGCAGCCGGGGCGGTGATGCCGTCCCGGCTCGTCGGCCTGTCAAAGAACCCCGGTTTTCACTTGCTGAAAACCGGGGTTCTTTGACAGGTTGTTCCGGCTCAGCAGCTTTTCGGCAGCTGGGCCGGTTTTGGCGACGCGGGTCTATAAGCCGGATTCTGTCTTGACAGCCATCTATCTAGCCCCGGAATTGCTTCCGGGATCAAGCCGCCTCCTCGGAACGGTCGGGCAGACCATGCGTTCCTCCACGGCGTTGCTCCGGATAGAGTTTACATCGTAAAACCTGTGTTGCCACAGGCCGGGTGGGCTCTTACCCCACCTTTTCACCCTTACGCTCTGCTGACGCGGAACGCGGTATCTCTCTGTTGCACTTGTCCTGAGATCACTCTCGGCGGGCGTTACCCGTTATCCTTGCCCTATGGAGCCCGGACTTTCCTCATCCGCCGCCTTTCGGCATGCGTCCGCGGCTGTCCGACCCGGTCGCCCCAATATTGTACCCCACGAAAAGCGAATTGTCAAATGTCTTGCAAATTCTTTTCGGAAGGGATATACTAAAGGAAACTCTGAACAAATCGCCTTCGGCTGTGAGCGGATCTTTTCCGCCCACTCTTCGGTATCGAAAACGGGAAATACATACAGTATTCCTCCGTTTTCGATACCTCGATTGGACGAAAAATCTCTCGCTCACAGCTCTTGCCGATTTATTCAGAGCTTCCTTAAGAAAACCTGCCCGTATTCTCAGACGGGCATTTACCGAAAAATCCGGGAAAGAGGGAATTGCAATGAATTCTGCCTTTGATACATACTTTACGAATCTTAAAAATAAGAAAATCGCGGTGCTGGGGCTGGGCGTCAGCAACCGGCCGCTGGTTCGGCTTCTGCTGGAATACGGCTGCGACGTGGTGGGCTGCGACCGGACGCCCCGGGAAAAGCTGGATGCGGAGGTTCTGGAGCTGGAAAACTTAGGCTGCAGGCTCCACGTGGGCGACGGCTACCTGGACGGCGTGGAAGCGGATATTCTGTTCCGCACCCCGGGAATGCACCCCAACAACCCCGCCATCGAAGCCCTTCGCAGTCGGGGCGCGGAAGTGACCTCCGAAATGGAGGTGTTCTTCGAGGTCTGCCCTTGCCCGATCATTGGCGTCACCGGCTCCGACGGCAAGACGACAACCACCACCTTGATCTCCGAAATGCTGAAAGCGGAGGGGAAGACCGTCTGGCTGGGGGGCAACATTGGCACGCCCCTGCTCCCCCTTGTGCGGCAGATGCAGGAAACGGACGTCGCCGTGGTGGAGCTCAGCTCCTTCCAGCTCATGGACATGAAGCGCAGCCCCCGGCGGGCGGTGGTCACCAATCTGGCACCCAACCATCTGGACATCCACAAGGACATGCAGGAATATGTGGACGCGAAAAAGAACATTTTCCGCTATCAGGACGGAAGCGGCCTTCTGGTGCTGAACGCTGACAACGACATTACCGCCGCCTTCCGGGGCAACGGCACCACCCGGTTCTTCTCCCGGAAGGGCATGGCCTACGTCTGCATCGAGGACGGCGTTATCTGCCGGGACGGAAGACCGGTTCTTCCCACCAAGGACATTCTCATTCCCGGCGTCCACAACATAGAGAATTATATGGCCGCCATCGCCGTGGTGGAGGGGCTGGTGTCCGACGAGACCATCCGCCATGTGGCCAAAACCTTTGGCGGCGTGGAGCACCGCATTGAGCTGGTGCGGGTGAAGGACGGCGTGCGGTTCTACAACGATTCCATCGCCTCCAGCCCCAGCCGCACCATCGCGGGTCTGCGCAGCTTCCCGGAAAAGGTGATCCTGATTGCCGGCGGCTACGACAAGCACATTCCCTACGATGTGCTGGGGCCGGAGATCTGCGCCCACGTGAAGAAGCTGTTCCTCGGCGGCGCGACCGGCGGGAAGATCCGGGAAGCGGTGGAAAGCTGCCCGGAATACGACCCGAAGACTGTGGAAATCGTGGACTGCGGCAGCTTCGAGCCTGCCGTTCGGGCGGCGGCCGCCGCTGCGAAGCCGGGCGATGTGGTGCTGATGAGCCCCGCCAGCGCCGCTTTTGACCAGTTCAAGAACTTCATGGTGCGGGGCGCGTTCTTCAAGAAACTCGTAAAGGAGCTGTAAGCGTGGATATTACCAAAGTGACCCGCCCGGCGCGGAAGCTGCTGAAGTTACAATACTGCGGCGCGGTGATCGTGGCTGCAGGCACGGCTTCCCGGATGGGGGGAATCGACAAGGTTATGGCGCCGCTGGGCGGCGAGCCTATGATCGCCCGGACGGTGCGGGCGTTTCAGGACTGCGACGCCATCTCGGAGATCGTCGTCGTCACCCGGGAAGACCTGATCCTGCCCATTACGGGGCTTTGCAAAAATATGAACAAAGTCACCGCCGTGGTTGCCGGGGGAAAAAGCCGGCAGGAGTCGGTGAATCTGGGCTTGAACGCCCTTTCGGATAAGGTAAGGCTTGCCGCCGTTCACGACGGGGCAAGGCCGCTTGCCTCCTGGCAGCTGATCGACCGGGTCGTCCGGGCGGCCAACACCTACGGCGCTGCCGCCCCGGCGGTCCCCGTAAAGGACACCATCAAGGTCGTGGAGGGAAGAATCGTGAAATCCACCCCCGACCGGGCGTCGCTGTACGCCGTGCAGACCCCCCAGGTGTTCGATTTTGACATTCTCCGGGGCGCGCTGGCCAAGGCGCAGGCGGACAATGCCAAGCTCACGGACGACTGCTCCGCCGTGGAGCGGCTGGGCTTCTCCGTGAAGATCGTGGAGGGCGACGAGCGGAATCTGAAAGTCACAACTCCCCTGGACTTAAAAATCGCGGAACTTCTGCTGGAGGAAACCAAATGAGGATCGGACATGGCTACGACGTACACCGGCTGGTGGAAGGCCGGGATCTGATACTGGGCGGCGTAAAAATCGACTACGAAAAGGGGCTGGACGGCCACTCCGACGCCGATGTGCTGCTCCACGCCGTCGCCGACGCCCTGCTGGGCGCGGCGGGGCTGGGGGACATTGGCCGTCACTTCCCGGACACCGACCCTAAGTACAAGGGCGCGGATTCCCTGCTGCTTCTGAAAAACGTGGCGGAAAAGGTCGCCGCGGCGGGCTATCGGGTGAGCAACATCGACGTGACCATGATCGCCCAGCGGCCGAGGCTGAAGGATTTCATTCCGCAGATGGAGGAAAATATTGCCCGCACGGTGGGAATTGCCCCTTCCCGGGTGAACGTGAAGGCCACCACGGAGGAAAAGCTGGGCTTCACCGGCACCGGTGAGGGCATGGCCTGCCACGCGGTGTGCCTGTTGGAAGAGTAAGAAAAGCGCGGACACGACCTGTGCCCGCGCTAAAACTTTGCGATTTTACCGGCGCAGCGCCTTGCGAATGACGGGAACGATCAGCAGGGCGATGCCGCCGCCGATGAGAGCGGTGACCAGCTGCGGCCAGCTGAAGGTGGCGGGGAGGGCTTTCAGCATCGGCTCCTTCAGCGTACCGGCCGCCAGCAGAGACGGCGCCATCACGCCGCAGACGACCTTTACAACGATCAGGTACAGCACGGCGAACTTTGCCAGAGCGGCAATGAGCCACGCGGCGATCTGCTGGCCAATTTTCTTGCTGTCCGTGCCGGCGATCAGCCGCAGCAGAACCACGAACACGGTGTTGCCCACCATGATGGCGGGGAGAACGAGAATCTGCGGGGCGATGCCCAGCAGGTAGGCGAGCACCGGGGAGACCACGGCCACGACGATGCCGCTGCCCAGTCCGGCGGTCAGAACGGTGACGGCCAGCACGGCGTTGACGCAGGAGCCGGTGACGAACTGACCGAAGCCCTTGGTCAGCGCCTGCAAAGCGACGAGAAGTGCCAGCATAACGGCGGTTTCGGTGATCCAACGTACTTTTTTGTTCATAGTAGATACCTCTTTCCCAATTATTCTTTGGAGATCACGCCGGAGTAAGCGGTTTTGACGCTGACGCCGACCAGGCCTCCGATTTTGCCGGACAGGGCGGCGATGGTATTCTGGGGCGCGTCCATGGCGATGGCGATGACGCTGACGCCCCGCTTGCGGTAGGGGATGCCCATTCGGCCGATGATGAATTCCCCGTACTCATGAAGCAGCGCGTTGAGCCTTTCCACCATTTCCCCGTTTTCCACGATGATGCTCATCACTGCGAGTCTGGTTTCCACGAAAAACACCTCCCAACAAAAATTGCCGCACCCTGACGGTACGGCAACAGCAGCAGACCCCGGAAATTTCCGCGGTCAAACACCATATTCGCACCTTTCAGGCAGCCCGAAGGCTTACTGTCAGGATCGCTACCCATAGAATAGCACATGGGGAAGTCTTTGTCCAGCCCCGGAAGCGAAAAAACGCGAAAAAATGGGCGCTGTAAAAATGAAAAAAAGCTATTGACAAATTCCGCAGGTATGCTATAATACAGAAGCTGTCCGGACAGCGAACCGAATCTGGGGGTATAGCTCAGCTGGGAGCCCAAACGGTACAGCAACGCACCCCACAGCAACAAGTTCATATAGGCTTATGCGTCAATCTACAACACCTGGGGGTATAGCTCAGCTGGGAGAGCGCTTGAATGGCATTCAAGAGGTCAGCGGTTCGATCCCGCTTATCTCCACCACCAATGGCGCAAGCCGATGAAAGCACCTGATATTTTGTCAGGTGCTTTTCTTTTTTGTAAGGCACTGCTTTTTCCATGAAACATGGGGAAGCAGTGCCTTTTTTGTTATACAAAAGCATAGCAAACATAAGAAATGTACCATTTCCACGCCCCTGTGGGCAACCAGAAATGATGTGCAAAAACTTCATGCACTGGTATTTGCACATTATTATGGTGCGGTACTCATGCAGGAAGTTTTATGCTCCATAGTAAAACTGATTCAAGTCGAAGCGGAAAGAAATATGCAGTTTGTAGTCTGTTTTGACATCAACACGTGCAATCATACGGTTTACAATCATTTTCTTTGCCTCGAAACTTGCTGAATTGTAAAGCTCTGCCCAAGAGAGAAGCTCATCAAACTGGGAGGACAGTTTTTCAAGGGCCTGTGTCCTATCCTCAATGGTGGATTCCAATTGTGCTACAGTTATTCGCAGTCCTTTGGATTTTTCCTCACTATCTCGAATTAGATCAGCCAAAGTATCCTGAGAGAATGCACTTTTTCCTTGAATACACCGAATGATTTCCTCGTGCAGTGATTTCAAACTGTCATCTTGTTTTTTCTGTTCAGCCTTCAGAATTTTCAAATGAGCAATTTGTTCTGTTAATTCTTTTTCATATCTGTTGCTAATCAGCTCTTTTTTGGGAATACCCTGCATCCGAGAAAAGATACTTTTCATAACATTGTCAATTAGATCATTTAGAATATGTAAGGTGTAACCCGTCTGACCTGTACATTCCGTTTGTTTTCTGGTTTTCCCATAGCAGACATAGCGAATTCGTGGTGTCTTATCATAACTGCCATCGCGAAGCTTTCGATACCGCTTGCTGGTAGTGAGTGTCAAGCGAGCACCGCAGTGACCACAAAACACATTACCCGAAAGCAGAGATTGTCCACGCGTATTTATAGGGATGCTAGGAATGCTTTGCGCAGTGGCTGAGCGTTCCTTGCGAATTAGCTGGGCTCTTTCAAATTGCTCTGTGGGAATAATTTGAAGTTCAGGCAGGATTGGGGAGCGACTTTCACCGGAACGAAGTACTCCTGTATAGGTTGGATTGCAGAGGATCCCGTGAATTGAAGCAGGGTGCCACATCTTTCCACTTCGTGCCCGATAACCATTGGCGTTGAGAAAAGTGGTTATTCGCTGCGCTCCATATCCCTCATTGACGTACTTGTCAAAAATCAAGCGAACAATTGGTGCTTCATCCTCATTAACAGTCAGATCAAACAACTCGTGTTTCCGTTTATTCAGGCGACCATTTTTGATTAAGTCATATCCGTAGGCAGCAAATCCTCCCTTAAAATGACCTTCCTCCACCAGTTGCCCAAGGCTTGTGCGTGTTCGTACAGATGTTTTCACACTTTCCCCATCTGCCTGCCAGAAACGAATATAGTTCAGCAATTTATCAATGTGATTGTCAAATCGCTGCTCGCCTTCCTGGGTACTCCACACCTGAATGCCATTTTTGACAAACCATTCAACTACAAATGGAGTTTCATCAGCAATTCGTCCGATGCGGTCGAACATGAAAACCAGTAGAATATCGAACTGTTTTTGCCGTGCAAGGTCTTTAATGGTTTGAAGTTTATCTCTGGATTCGGCACGAATCTTATGCCCAGAAACACCCTCTTCCTGTTCTTCGTGTACGATTGTCCAGCCCATTTGAGCAGCAAAGCGGTGACAGGCTTTCCGCTGCATTGGAATGTCGGCAACATTGTTATCATCATAATCTACCTGTTTGTCCGAGGAAACGCGGTATAGGCAGCATGAATGCATGCGAGAACTAGAGAAATCTCGGGGCAGAAGTGATCGCTACTACCTATGGGCAGGCTTCACGTTGCACTATCTGAAATTGGTACAAGAAGGTGATCCTAATGAGTTACTGCAGGTAACCCATTTTCACAAGGCTTTAAAAAAGAATTTTTACAATGACTACCGAAAAAAACTTTTTGGCCTTGCGGCATTCTATTATTGCATCCATCAGGAAAATTTAGGAAATCATTTGCTATTCCAGGAAGTCGGCTTTGAAAGAGATCTTCGTCCACGTCAGAAAGCCTTTTATTACGAAACTGTTGCCCTGTATGAATACCTGTATGGTTCTCTTGATGAGGCACGTAATGCCCTATACATAGCAGCAGAAATTTTTGCAAAATTACCGGATTATGTAGCCATTATTAGGCATAACTTGCATCTATTGGGCACATCCACAAAGCGGCCTAAATTCGCAAAATTTTACTGTGGGGGAAACATGGAGGACGACATCTATTATGCAGACCCGAGATCTGCATGGTAGTTAATATAGCGTCGTATACAAACTTAGTTGCGTCAAAGCCTCACGATCAAAAGTTTCGAGGCCAAAGCACCTTGGAGGATATAAAATACCGCCGACACCAGTTGCGAATAGTTCATGCGAAGGAACACGAATCTCTGTGCATTCATGTTGCCATTCCAAATATGGAGCTGGATGACCGTCAGGCATTAAATGAATTCTGTGTACACGGCCAGCTGAAATAGCATTAGGATATCTCTGATGGGTATAAATCAAATTTTCTACTAAGTCATTTCCGTAAAAGACATCATCGTCCACGGTAATAATGATGCTGTCAGGATATTCCTGCATAGCAAAGAAGTACTTTGTATGACATTTTAAGCAGTATGGGGTAAATTTAATTTTCAAACCTCTTTCTTGAAAAAATTTGAGTTGCGGTGGAAGCTGTTCTGGCGAAACATCTGCATCTAAATAATGTCTACTGACCAGCCCAAAATCTATTGCGCCACAAGACATTTCTCACCATA
>ERZ808252.846-NODE-846-length-26338-cov-9.770346_pt1 | contig 26338 bp, 25 predicted proteins | sample MGYA00521242_ERZ808252 | MGnify/ENA primary metagenome ERZ808252 (study PRJEB31516, sample SAMN03275581) | gut metagenome | biome: mammalia-associated habitat; material: feces | host: Papio cynocephalus | place: Kenya | collected 2012-08-07 ...
ATTGAATATTAAATATTAAACTAAAATATTGTTAATTTTTAACGAAGTATTGAAATAAGATATATGCAACGACATTCAGGCGCTCATCGCCGCTTTCCGCAGCGTCAAGGACAGGACGCATCCCGTTGTCGTTCACATCCATACGCTCAAGGGCAAGGGTTATAAGTTCGCTGAGTAACAGAAGGAACGTTTCCACTGGAGCATGCCTTTCTACAAGGAGACAAGTCTCGTGAAGCCGTGCGGAGTCGGGGAAAGCTGGGACGAGATTCTCGGGCAGGATCTGATGCGCAGGATTCACGAGAACCCTCAGGTGGTGGTCATGCACACCGCCGTGCCCACCGGAATAGGCTTCGGGCCGGAGCCGGCGTGATGAACGACACGATCCATCTCTACATATTCGACATCCGGTCCGTCTCCGTCTTTGATAATTTTAAATAAAACCATATATTTGTCCGGCTTTTACTACTAGGACTAATCATTTCGTATTATGTGCCGAACGCAATAAAAGCATAACATTCAACATACAAAAAGGAATGATTGTAAATCAATATTTTCCAAGCAAGAAAGCCGTCATCGCGCTCACGGTTTTCTGTGCAATGGCGTTTTCTTCCTGTGACAAGATTCCGAGAGAGGACAACATTGTTTACTTTGACGATGACTATGTAAAGGTAAGCGAATGGATTGACGATTGGAGCGGAGACTACGCGATGGCGCATTCTATAGGGACGGGAAGCGTTGCACTTTTCATTGATCAGGACGGAAAGGCAAGCGAGAACATCACGACTTTGGACAACGTGCTTTTAGGCTCCGATGCCGATGAAATGAAGATGGTTCTGGCCAAGAGCGGAGACTATTACGTCATGCACATAGAGAATGCAGGCTATATAGGGTTCGATGGCAAGGACGGATTCACACGTTCTTTCACGAAAGATGAAACTGACGACTATCTTTGGGATGTGCTCTATGCTGAGGCTGGGAATGAGCTCGTCAAGATCTGTCCGAAGACTTCAGACGATGCCATAATCTGGAACGGAAAACGATTTGCAGTCGGAGCAGAAAACGGCTCTTTGCTCCTCTACAGAAGAGTGCTTGGAACGGGAATCAAAAACACTCCGACGCCAGAGCCAGAGCCTGACCCAGATCCTGAGCCAGATCCTGAGCCTAATCCAGAACCTGAGCCAGACCCGCAGCCGACCAATGCGAAATATGGCTGGTTCGAGCTGCCGGCTGTTAATTACGAGGTCGTCGGTTCTGATTTAAGAGGCAAAGACAACAACACTCTGTATTACGCGCATCATTTCTGCGCTGGAGGGGAAATTGGCCCTGGCGGAAAAACCGCACGAAACTTCACTGTTTGCTACAATAGCGAATATCGCTGCCCTATGTGGGTCGCGGCCCCTCGGCACAAAATGTATAAAGGAAGCGGAAGACATGACAATTACAAGAACGACCCAAAGATCTCATGCGTGCAAAATGGTAAATGGACAGGTTACACACGCGGCCACATGATCGGTTCATCTGACAGGAATCATTCTGTAGCAACGAATCATCAGGTTTTCTATCACTCCAACATTGCGCCTCAAATACAAGATGGTTTCAACACGGGTGGTGGAGCATGGAACAATCTTGAAGACCACATTGATGGTCTCGAATGTTCTGACACTCTTTATGCGGTTGTAGGGTGTTATTTCGGCAGGTTCACGGACAAATACAACTCCACCATAGAGCCACGGACAGCAAGCGGCGGACAAATTCCAACGATGTTCTACTATGTACTGCTCAGAACTAAAAAAGGCAATTCCGGGAAATCGGTAACACAATGTTCCGCGTCAGAACTTCAATGCGTTGCATTTGTCCTTAGCCATAAAGGAAATAAAGGCCATAGGCCACAAGCAAAGGACATGATGTCCGTCTCCGACCTCGAAAAACTGACGGGCTTCAGCTACTTCCCGAATGTGCCGAACGCCCCGAAAGACACATACAACGCTTCCGACTGGCTGTAACGAAATAACCCGACCGCAAGCTCTTAGACTTAGGCCGGGTTTATTGTTTCCATACAGTTTCGTCACTCCGCAGGTCCTGAAATGACAACGCGCTCGATGCGGCGCGGAACTGAGGTAAGGATTTCATAAGGAATGGTGCCGAGAATGTCCGCGAGTTCGGATATTGTGGGCTCCTTTCCGAATATGGTCACAGTGTCACCCACCTGTGCTGGAACACCGGTAATGTCAAGCATACACATGTCCATGCAGATGTTTCCGATTGTCGGCACTCGGTGTCCGTTCAGAAGAAAAGAGCATTTGCCGCAGCCCAGATGCCTATCAATGCCATCTGCATAACCGACCGGAATTGTGGCGATTGTAGTGCCTTCTGATGCAATCTGCCCATGACGTCCATAGCCTATGGTCCCGTCCTCCGGTTTGAGATGCTTGATTTGCAAGATCTTGCATTTAAAAGATGCAACTGGAGCGAGCTTCACATTGGGCAGCGCACTCACACCATAGATTCCGATTCCCAGACGCACCATATCGTACTGATACTGCGGGAACCTCTCTATACCGGCAGAATTAAGTATATGCCACATGGGTTTGTAACCAAGCGCATCGGTAAGCGACTTTGCGTTTTGGGCAAACATCTCCACCTGCCCTAGAGTGAAACTGTCGCTTTCCGGGTCTTCAGCTGCGGCAAGATGAGAAAAGACCGACTTAACCCAGACACGATCGGTGGCGGCAAGATAGTCCTCCAGATCCTTCAGCTCCGAAGTCATGAATCCAAGGCGATGCATTCCTGTATCCAACTTGATGTGAACTGGATAGCCGTGGACAGCACGCTGTTCTAGGACATCACAAAGCGTCTTGAGCGAGCAAAGGTTCGGGATGCTCGGTTCAAGATTGTTGTCGATTATCTCATTGAAGAAGTCAGTCCCAGCCGTGAGCACAAGTATCGGTTTGTGTATGCCGGCAGCACGAAGTTCCATCCCTTCAATGGGATAGGCCACAGCAAGGTAATCCGCGCCACACTTCTCCATAAGCTTTGAGAATTCAACTGCCCCATGTCCATAAGCATTGGCCTTTACAAGGACAAGCAGTTTGGTATCAGGCTTGAGCAGCCCACGAAAATATCTATAATTCGCCTCGCATGCTGGGAGGCTCAACTCCAGACGTGAGAAATCGTTTTCTCCACACATATTATTTCACATTTTTCTCTCGGACTCCCGATTCGGAGATGCCGTACACACAATAGGGCGCAAAAGTACCACTTTTTAATGAATTTTCGTCATTTTTTCCACATAAGTCGGACATTTGCACGGCATTTGCCTTGATTTCTTGAGTTTGGGCAGTCTGAATCGCCCAGCCATTACAATAAATAGGAACACTGAATGAATACAAATTATCTTTTCCTCGCAGAGGGCTTTGAAATTGCGGAGGCGATGTGCCCCGTAGACATGATGACGCGTGGTGGGCTCAAGGTCAGGACCGTCTCCTTGACGGAAGAGCATATTGTCCACAGTTCGCATGGGATCGGGGTCACGGCAGACCTCAATTGGAACGAATTTTTGAGAGATATTGAATCGCAGGATGTTGATGGAAAGGGCGTGCTCGCCTTCCCGGGAGGAATGCCCGGTTCGACAAACCTCGCGGCAAAGAAGGAACTCATCGAGCTTGCACAAAGGCACTTCGACAAAGGCGGCATCACGGCGGCCATCTGTGCGGCTCCGAGCGTTGTTCTCGGGAAGTTGAACGGGCTCAAAGGACGTAGGATGTGCTGCTATGCAGGATTTGAAAAGGCACTCGAAGAAGCGGGGGCTGTTGTCAGTGACAAAGATGGCGTAGTTATTGATGACAATCTCATAACTTCACGGGGAGCCGGACACGCAATCGAGTTCGGGCTCGCGATTGTGGCCGCCGCTGCAGGCCAGTCGGTGGCTGAACGCGTTGCAAAGGCAATAATGCTGTAAAATAAGGTAGAGAAATAATGAACATTTGGATAATAGTCATTGCTGTGATGCTGCTGAGTTTCGCCATCCAGCAAGTTTTGGAAAGCAAGTTCAGCAAATATTCCAAAGTACAGAATTCGAGCGGACTCACAGGCGCTCAGGTCGCGGCAAAAATGCTTGATTGGTATGGAATCCACAACGTGCAGATACGCCGTACCAATGGAACGCTCACCGATCATTTCGACCCAAGGAGCAAAACGGTGAATCTCAGCGAAGCTGTTTATTCAAGCACATCGATAGCGGCAGCAGCAGTCGCTGCCCATGAGTGCGGGCACGTTGTCCAGTATGCTCAGGGCTATGCCCCCGTAAGGCTTCGCAGTGCCCTTGTTCCGGTCGTGAACTTCAGCAACATGACGGTGCAATGGGTCCTGCTCTTGGGAGTCATACTTGTTAAGAGTTGCCCTTCAGTACTTTGGCTCGGAATCGCGCTGTTTGCCATGACCACGCTTTTCAGCCTCGTCACACTGCCTTGCGAGATCAACGCGAGCGCGAGAGCGGTAAGTTGGCTGACAAATGCTGGCATCGCTGATGACCGCACTCGGCCGATGGCAATAGATGCGCTGAAATGGGCGGCCTACACCTATGTCATCGCAGCCATAGGCTCAATTGCGACACTGCTGTACTATATAGGAATAGCAACACGAAGAAACTGAGGATAAAGCGCTGCAAACACAGGCAGCGATGCAGGGAAGAGTCATCTCCCCAAGAGCGGAAAGATAAAAGGGGTTCGACTATTCAAGTCGAGCCCCTTTTTCATCATAGAATTCATTCTGCAGGACAGTGAAATCCGAAGACGTCTCCATCTTAAGACGACACTTGTACTTCTTTCGCCATCTATCGAGGATGCTCCCTTTGAAAAGACCATCGGATTTCGTGAGGTAGGCTCCAAGAATGGGCCCGACCTTAAGCGTCAGTGAGGTCATCTTCCTATCAATTACGTAGTTAGAAAGTTTCCTTTCGATGTCCTCGTCTATCACAATGCTCGAAGAAATCTTGCCGGTGCCGTGGCAAACCGGGCAAACCTCCTGGGTGTTCATCTCAATTGCCGGACGAACTCTCTGTCGGGTAATCTGCATCAGGCCGAACTTGGTGAGCGGCAACACGTTGTGCTTCGCCCTATCCCCTGCCATCAGTTCCTGCATATACTTGTAGAGCTGGTTGCGGTGCTCTCCGGACTCCATATCAATGAAGTCAACGATCACAATCCCGCCCATATCCCGAAGCCTCAATTGACGGGCAATTTCCTCAGCAGCATAGCAGTTGACATCGTAGGTGTTCTGTTCCTGTTCCTTGTTCTTGGCTCTTGTTCCGCTGTTCACGTCAACCACGTGTAGTGCCTCCGTGTGCTCAATTACGAGATAGGCCCCCTGTCTCAGAGGCACGACTTTTCCAAAGGAACTCTTTATCTGACGCGTAACCTCGTAATGGTCGAAGATAGGTTCCTTGCCCTCGTAGAGCTTCACGATTTTCTCTTGATCCGGAGAAATGAGAGAGATGTACTTGCGGGTCTCCTCGTAGATCTTCTCATCGTTTATGTAGATGTTGCTGAACGAGTCGTTAAGAAGATCCCTCAGAATTGTGGTTGTCTTGCTGTACTCGGTGAATAGGAGCTGTACTTTCTTTGACGAGGCAATCTTTTTCCATGAACTCTCCCATTTCTCAATGAGTGACATGACCTCGGCGTCAAGCACGGCAGCGTTCCGTCCTTCTGCAGCAGTGCGTATGATTGCACCGTAGTTGCGCGGAAGAATGCTCTTCACCAGCGTTTCAAGCCGTTTCTTTTCTTCTTTCGAAGCGATTTTCTGTGATACACTGACCTTCTCCGCGAAAGGAAGAAGCACAATGTTACGTCCTGCCAATGAAATTTCAGCTGTAAGTCTGGATCCCTTTGTTGAAATCGGTTCCTTGACAATCTGGCATACAATCATCTGCCCCGGTGTGAGAACTTTCTCTATGCGTCCTTCCTTCTCCAACGGCTGTCCTATCTTTATGTGGGAATATATTCCCTTGAGGTCAGAATTTGGATTGGCTCTCTTGACAAATTCATCAAACGCATTGAAATAGAGCCCCAAGTCGAGATAATGAACGAAAGCCTCCTTCTCGTCTCCGATATCCACAAACGCGGCATTCAGCGCAGGCAGGATCTTCTTCACCTTGCCTAGGTAAACGTCCCCCACCGAAAAACTGTGCCCCGAAACAGACTCCTTATTGAACTCAATCAGCCTGTGATTCTCCATCAAGGCGATGGAGACCTCAGACGCACTGACTTCAACCACAAGATCTTTTACGGATTCTTTTCCGGCTTCCATTGAAATTTTATTGACAATAAATTATTAGACCAAAAGGATTCATCAAAAAATGGGATGCAAGGCGAGTTTTGAAAGTAAAAAGCTCAATAACCTAATGGTTTTGAGGATTTTATCAAGAGACACAACGCTGCAGACCTCTTTTTAATGAGTCCGTAAAAAAGGCTGGCCGCCTGGGCCAGCCCTTACCTATAAGATGCCTTGACTGGACACCCAGGCTACTTCTTCTTATGCCTGTTCTTGCGCAGTCTCTTCTTGCGCTTGTGTGTCGCCATCTTATGCCTCTTGTGCTTTTTTCCGTTTGGCATAGTAGTTATATGATTTAAAAATTGTTACTTCTTAATCTGCTTTGCAAATGACTTTGACGGCTTGAAGGCCGGAATGTCATGTGCCGGAATTGTGATTGTAATCTCCTTGGTGATATTACGTGCAGTCTTCTCTGCCCTGTGCTTGATGATGAAGCTACCAAACCCGCGAAGGTAAACCGGATTGCCCTTAGTGAGAGAATCCTTGACAACTTCCATGAAGCCATCAACAACTGCCGCTACCTGCTCCTTCTGAACACCGGTTGACTGCGCAACCTCATTTACGATTTCTGCCTTTGTCATAATACTTGTGTATAAATTGTTTATTAGATCTTCCAATTGCTAAAAACCTCGCAAAATTAGAGTTATTTTTCTAATATTCAAAAAAAAACATCAAATTTGTAGGATATATCACAACTAGGACGCACAATGCCGCTACGGAACGAAAGCAAAAAACACAAGACATGGCATAATGCTTGACCACATGCTGTGAGACATAATACTACTTGCCGTCACTGACATTTTGTCAGTGGGCGTTGTTGTGTGCATATATACAAAAGACAATTTATGAAGAATTTATTAAACGACATTTTTTCCCCGGCGGGAGCGGAAGTGAGCGTCATCCCAGTAGCGTCACCGGATGGGCCGATGCAGGGAGTCAAGGAAGATGAACTGCCTGATTCACTGCCGATTCTGGCGTTAAGGAACGCTGTGTTGTTCCCTGGGACTATATATCCTATAACTATCGGACGCGAGAAATCGCTCAAACTGATCCAAGAGGCGGAAAAGACCAACGCTTTCATAGGTACCGTACCACAGAAGGACTTCAATGTGGAAGAGCCTAAGATTGAGGATCTCTCGGAGTACGGAACAGTCGCGAGGATCATACGGACTTTAGAACTTCCGGACGGAACGGTCACTGCTATACTTCAGGGATTCAAGCGCTTCCGGTTGGAGGAGATTTATGCTTATGAGCCGTACATGCTCGGACGTGTGCAATATGTCGAGGACGACACGACTGCCCCTGACAGCAACCTGCTGAAGATAACCGGCGACCTGATAAAGGAGAAGGCGATTTATATATCGAAGAACGCCTCCTTTGTACCGAAGGAAGCCGTAAGCGCGCTGAAGTCAATTGACAGTTTTGAATTCCTCGTGAATTTCGTAGCGACAACGGTTGATTTCGATGACTACGAGGCCAAGGTCGCGCTGTTGGGCATGTCTTCCGTTTTTGAAAGAGGCGAGAGACTTCTGGAAATGCTTGGAAATCAGTCTGAGATAGTGAAGTTGAGGAACGAGATCAACCAGAAGGTGAAGGGTGATATGGACCAGCAGCAGCGGGAGTATTACCTCAACAGCCAACTGCGCACCATCCAGGAGGAGCTCGGCATGGATGACATGGAGGAACTCGACAAGCTTCAGGAGAAAGCGGAGAAGAAAAAGTGGCCGGAGCCGATGAAGGAGATTTTCGAGAGGGAAATGGTTAAATTGGAGCGTCAGAACCCCAATTCTCCGGAGTATAGCACGCAGTTGAACTATATCCAGTTCATGGTGGATCTCCCGTGGAACGAATATTCCAAGGATAATCTTGACCTTAAGCATGCGAAGAAGGTGCTTGACAAGGAGCATTATGGACTTGACACAGTGAAGGACAGGATAATTGAATATCTTGCAGTGCTGAAGTTGAAAGGAAACATGAAGTCGCCGATTCTCTGCCTTTACGGCCCTCCGGGAGTGGGAAAGACCAGTCTCGGAAAATCCGTGGCCGAAGCTCTCGGAAGGAAATATATCAGGATTTCGCTTGGTGGCATGCATGACGAGTCGGAGATTCGTGGACACAGGAAGACCTATATAGGTGCGCTTCCGGGACGTATCCTAAACGGAATCATGAGGGCGGGAACCTCAAACCCAGTGATCGTGTTGGATGAGATCGACAAAATCGGAAACGACTTCCACGGAGACCCGTCTTCTGCCCTGCTTGAGGTTCTTGACCCGGAGCAGAACACAACGTTCCACGACAACTACCTCGACCTCGACTACGATCTTTCACACGTGCTTTTCATTACTACTGCCAACACGACTTCTACCATACAGCCGGCTCTGCGCGACCGTATGGAAATGATCCCGGTGAGCGGCTACCTCGCCGAGGAGAAGATGGAGATCGCGAAGCACTATCTGATTCCGAAACAGCTTGAGGAGCATGGGCTCAAGAAAAACCAGTTGAAGATAGGAGTTCCAGCACTTTCGGCGATAATCGAGGACTACACCCGCGAATCGGGCGTCAGAACACTTGAAAAGCAGATTGCGAAGATTGCCCGCGTGACAGCAAAAAAGATTGCCTTGGGCGAGGAGTGCCCTGAGACGATTAAGCCGGGAGACTTGAAAGAGTATCTTGGTCTGCCTACGGCTTTTCACGACAAGCAGCGGGGGAACGAGGCGCCTGGCGTGGTCACCGGACTTGCGTGGACGGAGATGGGCGGAGAGATCTTGTTCATAGAGAGTTCCATCAGCAAGGGCAAAGGCGTGCTCACGATGACGGGAAATCTCGGTGACGTGATGAAAGAATCGGCGACTATTGCCTATCAGTACATAAAGGCGCATCCCGAGATTGCAGGCTTGACCTACGAACAATTCGCGGAGAAGGACGTCCATGTGCATGTCCCAGAAGGTGCGGTTCCGAAAGACGGCCCATCCGCCGGTATTACCATGGTTACGTCTATGGTATCGGCATTCCGGGGCAAGCAGATCCGCAGCGGCTTTGCAATGACTGGGGAGATGACCCTTCGAGGCAGGGTTCTGCCCGTTGGAGGCATAAAGGAGAAGATTCTTGCAGCCAAGAGATCTGGGATACACACCATAGTGATTTCTGAAGACAACAGAAAGGATGTTGAGGACATCAAACCGATCTACATAAAAGGACTGAACTTCATCTATGTGAGGAATATAAGCGATGTTCTTTCCGCTGTTTTTGACTAATAGGACAAAGCGTCCGCTGTGCATCCCGCCTTTTTATGCGCCGAACACCCCAAATATATCATTATGGATGTAAAAATTGAAGAGTCGTGGAAGAAGGCTCTGGCAACAGAGTTTGAAAAGCCGTATTTTTCCGAGTTGGTGAAGTATCTGCACTCGGAAAAGGCGGCTGGGGTCACGGTATATCCTCCTGGGAAGGACATTTTCCGGGCATTTGAGTTGACACCTCTCGACAAGGTGAAAGTCGTGATATTGGGGCAGGATCCATATCATGGTTATGGGCAGGCCATGGGCCTGTCCTTTTCCGTTCCTGATGGTGTCCCGGTGCCGCCTTCTCTCAAGAACATATTCAGGGAAATAGAAAGCGACATCGGAGTAATCATGTCCGGACGTCCTAATCTTGAGTCTTGGGCTCGGCAGGGAGTGCTTCTGCTGAACGCGATTCTCACTGTCCGTGCAGGTTCACCGACATCGCATGGAAAGATTGGTTGGGAGACGTTTACGGACGCTGTAATACGCTGTATATCCAATAATTGTGATAGCGTTGTATTCATGCTATGGGGGAACTTTGCCCGAAGCAAACGGAATCTGATTGACGCAACCAGACACCTTGTACTTGAGGCGGCACACCCCTCCCCTCTTGCACGCGGAGCTTTCTTCGGTTGCAAGCATTTCTCGAAGGCTAACGAATGGCTCAGCGCACACGGCAAGAAGCCTATTGACTGGCAGTTGTGACGCGGTATGTATTCCGCTCACTGACAGTCGTATAACATCAATGGACAAACACACTTACAGAAAAGAAAATGAATATTGACTCGAAACACAATACACCACGCAAGGCTTTGTTTCCGGGTTCTTTCGACCCATTTACGGCAGGACATCTCAACATTCTCAAACGAGCTCTCACAATGTTCGATGAAGTCGTTGTCGCTGTCGGAATAAATAGCGATAAACGTGGATTTTATAACAATGAAAAGAGATTGGAAATCATCCGCAAAGCAACTGCCGGACTTGACGGAGTGTCGGCATTGGCCTATGGGAATCTCACCGTTGACCTCTGCCATGAGCTTGGAATCCATCACATTGTGCGCGGCGTAAGGAATATGATTGACTTCGAGACAGAACGCTCCATCGCGGATGCCAACCGACGCATAGCTCCTGATATTGACACGATTATAATACCTACCGCACAGGAATATGCTCACATCTCGTCTTCAGCCGTACGTGACATAATCAAGCACGGAGGAGACTATTCGGCATTCATCCCGAAGGGAATTACTCTTTAACAGGAATCGGTTGCGTTATTAGGGACGTATTGAATAAATTAGTATGCATGGACAGGGAAATAAGTCGTTGACACAAAGACGATGGCACTCCGGAGATTTTTCCAATTTCTCAAGGAGGGTTTTGAGTGCCTGCATTTCAGTGATGCTGGCAGTGGAGAGCCTGCACGCCCAGACCCGCGATGATGTGCTCAATGAATACCTTAGTTCAGTCGAGGAATGCGACATACCCACAAAAATCGAGGAATGCGACTTCATCATCAGCAATTGTGACTCGTCATCAAGGGTTGGGACTGCGCTGAAGGTGTTCAGGCATTTCAAGGACTCGAAACTGATGGGCGATGAGAATGTCGCGGTGCACGTTGCGGACAAATGGATTATCGGCAACTGGAAGCCGGCAGACGAGGACATTACCAAAGCCAAAGATAAAACCACGTCCGACAGCACATTGCCAGACAGCACGCTCTACGCAATCCGCAATTACGCTGATTTCAACAGAGCCTCACTGCTCGGAGCGCAGGCACCTCTGCTCCCGGAAACTGGGTTAGTCTCGTTTCCCGTCCAAAAACCGACAATTCTATGGTTCTACGACACAGATTGCGCAAAGTGCAGGGTAGAGGCCGTCAAACTCGAAGATTTTTTACGAAGGCGCAGCGACTGCGGACTCATCGCCTTCTACATTGGGGACGATGCTGTCAAATGGAAAGATTTTCGTTCATCTCATTTTGAAGGCATTGCCGATGTACGACACCTCAGTGATCCGTCAGACGCCACGGATTTCCGCCATAAGTATTCAGTCACCGCGACACCACGAATGTTCCTCATCGACACCGAGGGCATCATCATAGGCCGCATGCTTGATACCGAGTCTCTGGAACTTCTTCTGAACGAACGCACAAGTCGTGAGAAGGCGGCTGTCATGGAATTATTCTATAAGTTGATTCCGCTCCGTGGCGAAGATGCCAAGAATGCACTCGAATACCTCATTGACACCCGCATTCTCTGCAGGAATTCCGCTTTCAACACCTCCGAGGACTCACTTCTGGTCGTGAACTTCGCTCAGATTCAAAAGGAGTTACTGTCAAGGGCAAGACCGGGCACAAAGATAGCCCCAATTAAGGTGCGGGGATCTCTCAATGGTCATAAGCTCGGAACTTACCGCCTCGACCGTCTTAGCCGCGCACTCGGCAGACTCCATCCAAGGCATACTTCCGCGACCCGCAAGGAAGAGAGGGAAATCAACGGCAAAACTGTCATAGTCTTCCACACTGCAGGCTGTCACCAGTGCGAGGTCGAACTAAAGGCAGCTAAGTCAATGAACATTAACGTATTGGAAGTCAACATTGATGAGATTCAGAAAGACGACCCCGAAACTCTCTCTCATCTACTCGATAGTTTTGACCTCACTTCCCTGCCCCTGCTCATTGAGACAGATCGCAACGGCACAATCATCCGACGCTATTTCAGTCTCACGGGGAACCAATAAAAAAAACAAATGCGGCAGAATGCAGGGATTCCTTCAAAATACAGCAAAATTTGGCTATATTTGGCGGTCTGTACGCTAAAACGCAGAGAAGCATGGCAAAAAAGGCTAGAAAACGAGACAGTTCCTGCAAGGAAAGCAGAGAAATGCAACGAGGCTTGAATCAGGTCGCGCCCGTCAGAAAGCATCGTCAGGTCATCTACCTGAACGACTCTGAACTCGCTGCCATACGTGTCTACAGCGAGAAATTCAAGGTCCGCTCTAGATCTGCCCTCATCCGGGAATCTGTCATGCTACGCGTCTTGAGCGTCCTGGATGAGAACCAGCCAACCTTGTTTTAAAATCCCCCTCCCGTCCCCCTTAGATTAACTATAGTTCTAACAAATAGTGCAGCGAGAAGAAGGAGGAATGTGAAGGTACAAAGACGGCCGGTAATGTCACCGTGGGTGACGAAAAAGGTGAGATCATCGCTGAGGGGAAGCTGGAAATGAAGGGTGACAGGCTTCCACCATGGCCCTTGCTCCACGATGCGCCCCTTGTTGTCAATCAGCCCAGAAATGCCGGTGTTGCCGCAGCGAGCAATGGCACGTCGTGTCTCGATGGCTCTCAAAGAAGCATAGCTGAGGTGCTGATGGTATCCCGGAGTGTCGCCCCACCACGCATCGTTTGTTATGATGGTCAGGGCGCGAGCGCCTTTCAGGATATATCCCCGACAATAATCCCCATAGACGGACTCGTAGCATACGGCACATCCAAGAGGGATGTCGCGCATATTCCCAAGACGATCGGAAGCCCGAAAATGAAGCAAAGAAATCTCATCCTGTCCAATGCAGCGTCCCATTACACCCCCAAGAGCGCGGTCAATAGGGTCAAACACACGCGGATACGGGAGTTTCTCCACTGCCACAACCAATTTTGTCTTATGAAAAATCTCGTCACGTCCACTGCCGTCAATCATGATTGCCGAATTATGCGACTCGTACCAAAGTCCATCGGTAATTTGTCTGGAAGTCAGCGAGGGACGCGCATCAGACTCTACACGGGTGTAAGTTGACGCCCCGAGCAACATATTGACACCCAGATAGCCCGCCAGCAGAGTCTTGAATCTATTGAGCGTAGGGCTTGACCCCAGAAAATTCGTCGTCACGTCAGAGGTGAAAGTCTCAGGGGCGAGTATAAGAAGACCCGGTTCGGAAGCGTTCCCGCACCAAGTCGAATCTCTGTCATAAGCCCTCTTGTAATCAATAAGTTCCGGCATCACCAACTGTTCCACAAGAGCGTTCTGCTGCGCCTGAGTCATGGCCGAGAATTTATTGTATGGATCAATATTTGGCTGGGCCACGAGTACGTCAATGGTATCGGAAGTCACGTCATTCGGGCTGAACCACTTGCTTAGCGACCAAGCCACAGGGCCCAAAAACACGAGAAAAAGTCCGATGGAATATACTACCCGCGCCTTGGGAGAAAAGCCGATCCAACGGCCATCGGGCAAACGTCTCCCGAACCATTCACCATCAGAGAGGCATACGAGCAGGCCAAAAACTCCCAGATTACAAACCCAGACCCACAGCGAACCACCTAGCGTTCCCGTGACATCGTACCACTGAACTAGTGATGGCGTCCGCGCAAAGGAGTTACCCAGAACCAGCCACGGCCACGATATATCCCAGTTAAAATAGGCCTTTTCCCACGCAATCCACCCAGCTGCTAGCAAAATGTAGGGAAGAATGCCCCTGAAGACACACCGCGAGCCTCTGAAAATGAGAAAGACCACGAGCATTTGCAGAGAATTCAGCATTATGGCAGCAATCCCCCCTCCTACGGTCGCGTTGCAGACCCAGAAAGTCGTGAACGCATTCCAGAGCACAAACGCCACATAAAGATAAATCCATGTACACCTGCGTCCGGTCAATGTCAGCAGCCGCTCGGCACATAGCAGCGGCACGAAGCCAACAAGAGCCATCCAGCTGCAGCCAGGCAGCAAAAAAGGCAAGGACATCATCACGGAAAACAGAAAAATCAGTCCCCATATCATCAGAGTCTCTCTCGAAATCTTCAATCTCATAAAACAGCATGAATTAGAAATCACTCCCGACTCTGGTAAAATCTCAACCATTAGCCGGAGAGCCGCCGCAAAGTTATAAATAAAATTGCTATCTTTGTGATGGTATAAAGCATCTTGTTTGACTACCAACATATTACATTTAACGCGCACAAGAATAGGCATATTGCACAATGGAATCATCTATATACAGCTATTCCCTTTGTATTGCACTGCCGTTGATGTTGTTCTTCGGCTTTTATTTTTTATTGGCCCCAACTCCAGAGAAAGCCATTTTCAATAATTATCTGCGTTCCAGACGAATTATGGGCGTGGCCATCTTGTTACTTGCTGCCAACTATTCGATACATTTCTTTTTTGGAATCAGGTTCAAGGATGCCAATTCTGCCATTCTGTTGAATCTCTCTACCTATTTTTTGTGCTATTGGCTGTTCAGTTCTGCTCTGACCACGCTGCTCGACCGCTTTTATATCACGGCGCGCCGGTTGCGGACGCATATATGCCTGTGGATATTATTTTCCATTCTTTCCTGCATCGTCCTGCTGCTGTTGCCAAAAGGGAGACTGCAGACAACCATGACTTTCGCCTTGGCGGCAGGGCTGGTTATCTACGGGCTATTCTTAACATATAGGCTTCTTAGGGTCTACCACCGAGTCATCCGAACCCTCGATGACACCCAGGCAGACGACATCGGTGTCTACATCCGATGGCTCTCCACATTCACCTACTGGGCAATCATATTCGGTGTGGGATGCGGATTGCTGACATTTCTTCCTGATAAATACGTATATATATGGATTCTATCCTCAGTTCCATTCTACATTTATCTTTTCCTTTGCTATATGAATTATCTGCTGTTTTACGAACAAGTGGAAAACGCAATGGAGGAAAGTATGCCTACTGAAGAGGAATACTTGTGTGACGACAAAACAGAACAGGCGCAAAAACTATGTAGCCCGTCCTACCATGCTGAAATGGCGGAGAGAATAAATAATTGGGTTGATGCGGATGGTTATATCCAGTCCAGTCTCACCATAAAGGAACTTTCAGACGTTCTTCATACAAACAGAACCTATCTGTCCGAGTATATCAAAACGGTGTATGGCACGTCTTTCCGCGATTGGATTACCGGACTACGTATCAATTATGCGAAACGGCTGCTTACGCAATATCCTAAGCTGACGGTTGCCGATATTTCTGAAAGATCCGGATTCCTGTCATCTAGCCATTTCATCAGGCTTTTCAAGGAAAAGACCGGCTCCACCCCTGTCAAATGGAGGAAAACGGAGGGGATGGTCTAGCGTATGAAAGAATAGCACAAACAGCAAAAAATAACACAAACAACAACGCTAAAATATTCTAAACCACAAAGATGTGCGATTCCGGCAATTAAGACAATATTTGTATACGGAATCTGACTGAATTTAAATTTCTTCACCTTACTTTGTATGCTGATTTCCGGATTGGAGATGAAGAAAGCATATGAAAATCAGTAAAAGAATCCTACTTTCCATCTTGTTTTGTTGGCTGTCATCGGCCGTCTTTCCTGCTTTTGCGCAGCAGAAAACAGACACTGTTTGTACTTTGTGCTGCGGAGGGGCATGTTCTATATGCCCTATAATGGCAACGACATCGAGTTTGCCAGCCAGTCAGCATGCATTGAACGAAACAGAAGGCCAGCTTGCCGCAGAACAGCAAAATATCATCATGACCGACATCAAGTCGGAATCCATAATCCCGACCGATTATCATTTGTCGCTGCGTGCCAACCTACTGCGCTGGGCTACGTTAACGCCTGACCTCGGTGTCGAGTGGCGCATTAGCCCGTCATGGGGAATATCCGTGAATGGTTCGTGGACTTCGTGGTCATGGAATGACATGAATCGAAAATACGCCCTTTGGGAAGTGACGCCTGAACTCCGTTATTATATGGGCAGGAAAAAGCACGGCTACCTAGGTGCCTTGTTCAAGACGGGGCAGTTCAATTACAAGTTCTCCGCGGTAGGCAAGCAGGGCGACCTGATTGGTGGAGGAATGGTTGGTGGTTATATGCTTAAGCTGAATAGTGCCCTCTCGCTCGACCTCTCCGTGGGCGTAGGCTGCACCCATGCCGATTATGAAAAGTACGTGGTCATCGACAAAGTGCGCGTGCATCGTGGAAGCGATGGCAAGAATTATTGGGGAGTGAGCCACCTGGGGGTATCACTCGTATGGAATATCTTTTAAGCAATGGGAGGAGAGAGAATGAAAGGTAAACGACATATATTACAGACATATACGGCTGTTATGACCCTCATAATATTCGCCTCTTGCGTGAAAGACAAGCTCTATTATACTCCGCATCCAGACTATGGAGTGGCTGTCATTACCACAGATTGGAGCGACATAAGCGATGAGGCAGATGTCCCGCAAACTTACACTCTGCGTATAGGTGCATTGGAGCAGGAAGTGAGTGAAAAAACAAACGTTTTCAAACAACTCCTATCGCCCGGTGAATACACATTGACAGCATACAACAAACAAGACCAAGTCAGCATTTCCGACAATATTGTCTCAGTAAAGGCCGTGTCTGCCAAATATATCAACCCCGCACCGAGTTATCTGTTCGCCTCTACACAGGGCATCTCTGTTGTAGCGGATGACACGCTACGTGTCACGGCCCAAATGAAACAATTGGTACGCAGGCTTGATCTTGAACTGACCGCCACCGAAGGCGACTACAGCCGTGTACAGTCAGCTGCGGCAACGCTCACCGGTGTAGCCTCGACAGCGGACATAGCGACGGGAGAACGGAGTGCAGCGGCTCATGTAGTAAATACTCTTAGGCAGGACGGCAACAAGTTCACAATCTTTTTCCGATTGCTCGGCATCGTTCCAGCGGAAGCACAGACTCTGACGGTGGACATCACTTTCAACAATGGTGACACGCAGCAAGTTGTGAGCGACCTTACAGAGGCCATGAGGGAATTCAATAATGGTATCAAACCGGTTAAACTCACGGGTAATCTGCTGCTACCGGTAGAGGCCGGAGTGACGGGAGCAACCATCACGGGCTGGAACGAGACTGAAGGCGGCAATGGGTATGCTGACTGACAATAAATAACTTAACCAAATTATATATGGCAATGAACATGAAATTTTTCATTCCAGCAGTAGCTGCAACGCTGCTGGCTGCGTGTACGCAAAAGGACGAGGTACAGAACAATCCGGTGGAAGCACAGATAACGGCAGGCGTGAACGGGCCTAAAAGCCGTGCTGTAGATAATAAGTGGAATGCTGACCACGTAGGCGTGATGGCGGTGGATGCACCGGGAGAGTCCACGACCATGGGCAAAAAGTACAAGAACGTGGAATATCAGACCGCAAGCACCGGAACCTCCGCCGACTTCACCCCGGTAACAGCCGGAGATGGCATTTTCTTCGAAGATGCCTCACGCGAATTTAGCTTCGCCGCCTATGCACCGTATAACACAAGCCACGCGGCTTCACTGCCCGGTGACAATGGGAAAATTGCGGTAAACACAAAGAACCAACATACGGTGGCGAAGCAGGAAGCCATAGACTACATCTATGCCTCGGGTGCCAAGGGGAGTAAAGGCAGCCCAGTCATCAGCTTCACGGACAACACCGCTGCAGGCGGCAGCGACTGCTCTTTCAAGCACAAGATGGCGCGTCTTGTACTAAAGGTGCAGGTGTCGGCTGCCGATGGTTTCACCGAACCAAGCATATTGCGGCTCGCCAACTACAAGCTGGGCGGGCTGGTTCATGAGGGGACGTTCGATGTGCTGACCGGAACGGCCACAGCCACGGGCGCTGTCGTGAACGACTGGATGCTGATAGAATCCACGTATCCCACGCCTACCACGCAAACCGTCACATACAACTGCGTGTCGGACTACGATGTCAGCAAGGGCGTGATGACCCTCACCATGATTCTGCTGCCGCAAACGCTCGCTGACTTCCTGAACTTCGAGATTTCACCCGATGACGGGGAGGGACAAACCTACTCCAGCAAAGACCTGATCAAGCCCGCGCTGGAGGCCGGTTACTCTTATGTCTACAACATCACTATGAAGAAGACCGGGCTGATCCTCAGCGGAAACACAATTGAGAACTGGAATGATGGGGGCAGCCATTCGGGCGATGCAAAAATGTAGCGATACACGAAAGCCGCTGCCGTGCATCCGGCGTAAGCACGGAGGCTCACCATAGACCAAATGTGTAACTATCTGCATTGCAGTGGGTTGCGGCACTAACGAAAAAGCGAAGACAACATGAATATAATAAGGAATATGGAGAAGAATCGGAAGCAACACATCTGTTGCCGCTTGTCTGTTGTGATGCTAATCTATTGTGTGACACTGGCTTCCTGTAGCCTCGAAGATGAAAGCACCACGTTCCTGCCCGAAGGGAGGTATCCGCTGCAACTGACAGCGGAGGTGGTGCAGCCGCAGAGCCGCGCCGGTGGCAAGGACACGTGGACGGGCGGAGAGGAAATCAGAGTGGAAATGAAAGGTGTATTTGGTAGCAAAACATACGTGATGGACGCATCGGGCAACGCTGTCCCGAAAGATGCCGATAATGCCTTCTATTGGAAGAACACAGCTGAAGACCGCATCTCGGCATGGACACCGGACCTGGAAGTAGAAACGGATATTACCGACCAAACCAAGGGATACGCCGCTTTCGATGTGCTTTACGCCAGTGGCATAGGGCGTTATGACCAAACCATAAACCTCCGCTTCCTACACCGCATGGCGAAAATAGAAGTGACGCTCAAGGCCGGTGAAGGCATTACAGAAGAGGAGTTGGATGGTGCGACCATCACCATTTTCGGAGACCCGCTGACTCACTCAACCGCCGGCTTGGTTGCACCTGGAGACCAATCGGACGGCGAGATAAAGCCCTATTACGATGCCGCAACGAAGAAATATGAGGCTTTGGTGCCGCCGCAGAACATGACGGGCAAGCCGCTCATCCGAATAAGCATAGGCAGCGACGACTTTACCTATACTCCCGACACAGAAGCTGCCGGCAAATTTGACTTTTTCGGTGGCAAGCGGTATGCCTACGCCATCACCGTGAAAGCAAACGGAATTGACGTGAAAGCGGTGACGGGTACAACGTGGAGCAATGGCGGCGAGGAGAACGTCACCTCAAAAAAGGTAAAGTAAAGTTTCAAGGCGGATGAACTTAAAATCGATGACTGCAGTTCGGGACAAGGAGGGATAAGTTGCCAATGGGGCGATATTAATTTCCAGTGGTATTGCGCCCCGTCCTTGCCTTCTGAACAATTTAATCCCATTAAGCACATGAATATGAAGCCACAAAACATATACCACCTCTTGCAAGCCGCATTGCTCCTGCTGCTTGCCTCCTGCACGCAAGAAGAGTTCCCTGCCGCACCGACCAACAAGGCGCGGCAACTCGCCATCTCCGTGACCGATGGGGGTTACTCGTTGGATGATGGAAAAACGACTCGTGCCGTGGAGAACGGCTACACCACCGAGTTCACCGAGGGCGATGCCTGCGGGCTCTTCGTGACGCGCGGCTGGGGCGTTGACACGAAGTTAGTCTACTCCAACGTGAAACTGACCGCCGAGAGGGATGCCGCCACGGGGAGCCTCGTTTGGACACCAGAAGAAGGCACAGCGCTTGCGGGAGGGCTCTCTAATGAGGACTACCATCTCTATTACCCCTATAAGCCCGACCTAGACGACCAGCTCATCAGCATGATGTTAGACCGAAGCCGTACAGACACCCCAGAGCATTTCTTCAATCCGCTTGCAAATAATTGGCAGGTGAAGGCCGACCAAAGCTCGTATGCGGACTATGCTGCTTCCGACCTGATGACAGCCTCTTGCACACCAACGATGGACAATGGCGCGCTCCGGCTCGATTTCGTCATGACCCACGTCTTCGCCTTAGTCGTCATCGAAATGCCGAAGACCGTCTATAAATTCACCGACGCGAGAGTTCCCGACTACATCGTGCAATCAGAAGCCCAGTTCACCGGCACGGCCAAGCCGCTGCGCATGGACGACGGCACTTACCGCTACTTGCTGCAAATATCGTTGCCGACTATCGAGGGAAGTTATGACGATGGGAAAAGAGAGTTTACCATCACCCCTTCCACCGCATGCCAAGGGGAGTACAAGAAATACAAGGTGGACAATGCAGCGACAACCATAAAGAGCTACACGGTTCAGCGAGGTGACTACCTGCTTGCAGATGGTCACCTGCTGCCAAAGGGAACAGCCCTCACCGAAGAGCAGAAATCTAAGGTAGCAGCCATAGTCTTCTGGACACCGGCTGAGACCGACCCTGCTGGCAGACAGACACCGGCAAGCCTTGCCGATGACAAAATTATGGCGAAAGACTATTCACGTTGTACGCATGGGCTGGCCGTATCGATCAAAAACATATCGTCAGAGATGGCATGGCAAAAATATGATAGGAATTTTGGTTCAGTAAAAAATTTTCAGAATAGTTACGACTTTAATCCGACTGATAAGGCTGATTATGTTTCAGTTAGTCCAAGCACTAACGATTTAAATCGTATTTTGGGCTACCAAAATACAAAGATTATAATGGAGTACAATGATTACTGCAAAGGGAAAGGGAAAATTCTCTGCTTTGTCAAGCCCGTTGATGCCCTTGCTGGATTTTCGAATTCCAATCCTGCTCCAAGGACGAGTACCGGCTGGTTTTTTCCATCAGTGAAAGAACTATTCATGCTATGTCACAAAGACCAAGACAAAATCAATGATGCTTTTAATCCTATTAATAATCCCTATGAGACAAATAGGATAATTGAAGGAAGTCTGAGCGCTGTAGGAGGTGAACTATTGAAAGACCAAAACTACTCATCATCATCAGAATATGACGTTGGCAACATACGGATTTTTAGCTTCAAGCATGGTTCTGTTCAAGTAACGAGCAAGGAAGTTTCCTGCGCCATCCGCGCTGTATGCGCCTTCTGACAGGCTCGTATACTGACAACAAATTGTTTTTATCCCAAATTCATCCAAAAACACATCTTTATGTGAGCGAGTTTTTGTACCTTTGTGGAATTATGCCTAGCCGTGACATGGCTACGAACGCTGATTTTTCCGGAAATGTCATCAGCGTAATGCAAACAACGAAAAGGACGAAAAACGCATGCAACTGGATCTTCAGCTGTTGAATATAATCAAGGGATTTTGCATCGGATTGTGCTCATCGGCTCCAATCGGGCCGATTGCCGTATATGTCATCCAACAGAGTCTGAGTAAGGGGCACAAGGCCGGATTCATCACCGGACTGGGAGCCACCATCGTGGACACGGTCTTTGCCTGCATCTCAATTTTCGCGCTGGCGTACGCCCAGGATTTCATGGACAGGCACAGCGAGCTGCTGCTAGTGGTTGGAGGTGTCACAGTAATGGTCATCGGTGTGATAATGATTTTCACAAATCCCATCGAAAGAGAGGCAAGGCTGAGCAAGGGAAACGAACGGATCACGAAACTGGCGAGCAAGAACAACCGCGTGACAGTCAATGACTTCATAAAGGCACTGCTGATGGGACTTGCAAATCCGGGCGGCATACTCGTACTCTTTGCGCTTTTCACGGTCTTCGGCATAGACACGACCCAAAGCCAGGACTGGACAGCCGCACCGATTATCCTCGCGGTGGCTGGAGGAACAATCTTCTACTGGTTCTTCTTCAGTTGGGGCGTCAGCCATTTCAGAAAATACGTTAAGATGCGCACGCTTATCTGGATAACGCGCATTACAGGTGCGGTCATCGCGATTCTCGGGCTTGCCCTGCTGTGCGAGGGACTTTTCAGAGTGATATTTCAGGGGGCGCGGCTGTTTTGATGGTGGTAACCGCCGATGGCTGGGGACAGATGCAAAAACATACGGAGGCCACTGCGGGCCACATAAATTGTACAACGGAACATTTGACAACGATATGGGAAAGATACGGTCATTCTTCAGTAATTGGATTGTAAAGAACCTTCTCGGTGCATTGGCTGTGGTGGCAGTGCTCGTGGGCGGGGCATCGGTGGCGCTGAACTTCATCACCGGTCACAACAAGGAACTTGTGGTTCCGGATCTCACTGACATGGGAGTGAAGGACGCCGACTTCGAGGCACATCAGGCCGGGATGAGGACGGAAATCGTGGATTCGGTTTATGTCAGAAGGCTTAGGAGGGGGTATGTCTACAAGCAGAACCCGGCACCGGGGGCAAAGGTCAAGAAAGGACGTCGCATTGCACTGACAATCAACGCGGTGACTCCAAAGAGAGTGAGCATGCCCAACCTTGTCGGCTATTCAATGAGGCAGGCAAAGGCAGAACTCGGCAGCAGAGGCCTCGTACTTGGGAAGCTCGTGTATGTCAATGATATCGCTACGAACAATGTTTTGCGTCAATTGCATGGCAATATGGAAATAGAGCCGGGAACTCCCATTGAAAGCGAGTCCGTGATTGACCTCGTTGTTGGACTCAGCCCAGATGACAACATGACGAGCGTTCCGGACACAAGAGGTCTGAAGAGAAATAGTGCCATCGATCTTATTCAGGAGAACTCACTAAATGTCAAGAGGATAGTCTACGACAAGACTGTTCAGACCTACGAGGACAGCACAAAAGCTTTCGTCTGGAGGCAGAGTCCGGAGCCTTCGGAACTGCCTTGCCGGATGGGAGGGGATGTTTCCATCTATCTCACCACCGACCTCGCGAAGAAACCTGCGAAATTCTGACAAAATTTCGGACAGAGATTTGGCATGGCATAGGCTTGACACGGAAGGAATTTGACAATCAGGAATTTGACAATCAGAAGACATGAGCGTATTCGACGATGAACTTCGAGAAGAATTTCTCGATGACACGGAAACCGGGACAGACGCCAGCGATTCCGAAGGCTCGGAGGAAATATTCGAGCACTACCGCTTCGACGTGGACAAAGGGCAGACTCCCCTGCGCGTCGACAAGTATCTCGCCTCGCACATGGAATACACCTCCCGCCACCGCATCCAGCTGGCAATCAAGAAAGAGTACATAAGAGTTAACGGCAAGGTCGCGAAGGCTAACTGCATAGTGAAACCCGGGGACGTTATTCAGTTCGTGATGCCCTACCAGAGGCGCGGGCTGGAGATTCTTCCGGAGAACATTCCGCTCGACATCGTGTATGAGGACGACGATGTGCTGGTGATTAACAAGCCGGCCGGCATGGTCGTGCACCCCGGTCACGGGCATTTCAGCGGCACACTCGTGAACGCCCTCGCCTGGCATCTCGGGCTTTCACAGGGGCCGGATGCAAAGGATGAAAGGATGGGGGTGCTGGTGCACCGCATAGACAAGGACACTTCCGGACTGCTTGTCGTGGCAAAGAACGATGAGGCACAGCTGGATCTTGCAAAGCAGTTCTTCGTGCATTCCATTGAAAGAAAGTATGTTGCGATTGTCTGGGGCAACATCCGCGAGGACGAGGGCACAATTGTCGGGAACATAGGACGCGACCCTTCGGACAGGATGAAGTTCCGGGTTTTTCCTGACGGAGACCACGGCAAGCACGCCGTCACGCACTACCGCGTCATCGAGCGATTCGGCTTTGTGACTGTGGTGGAGTGCATTCTCGAAACCGGACGTACGCATCAGATTCGCGTTCACATGAACTACATCGGACACCCGCTCTTCAACGATGAACGCTACGGTGGCTCCGAAATCCGCAAAGGCACGATTTACGCGAAATACACGCAGTTTATCCGCAACTGCTTCAAGATTCTCCCCCGGCAGGCCCTACACGCGAAGACCCTCGGATTCGTCCATCCGCGCACGAAGCAATTGGTACGTTTCGATTCCCCTATCCCCGGGGATATGGCGGAGCTCATAGAGAAATGGAGGAAATATTCACAGAATATGCCTCTAGAGAACGAGGAGTAGAGATGTCTCGACTCCACTTCGCTTCGCCCAAAATGACGGGACAAACGCAGGACACCCGCTTGAAATGACAAGACAGCGATTAATCCCCTGTCAGAAAATCAGATATGGCCGCTTCATCGATGGTGAGGCGGTCGTATTCCTTTATGAGGCGGCCGTCATCGAAAAGACAGACGAGAGGCATGGAGCCGTTGGTGAGGGGGATGAACTGGAGGGGATATATCCAGTGGAAAGGAAGATGAAGTCCCTCACCGTATTTGTCGAAAAAGAGAGAAACAGGTTCGGCCATATCGACATACTCCTGCATGAAAAAGCAGAAAACGGATTCTTCGGGGATATTATTGCGGCGAATGATGCCGGCCATTTTCGCTGCACAGTGCCTACAATGCTCGCAGTTGATGGAATAGAAACAGACGGCCTTGCGCCCGGAACTTACTCCGGTGCTGTCGGCGTATGGCCGGAACTCGTTTACATTCAGTTCATTGGATTCGCCGCGAGTCCAGCGGAACCAGCAGTCCGGAGGATTTATTATCAGGATTGTCAGCGCCGCAACGAGTGAAATGACTCCGGCAACCGTTCCCTTGTGACGGTACAGCCATTTGTCAAATCGTTTCGCCCCTGTTCTTGAAGACTCTCCTGCTTCGGGCACTCTGTCATCTGAGGCATCATCATGCCGTGCCGCGAACAGTTCGGTCGGGCGGCTCCACGCAAAGGCAAGCGCAGCCAAAGCCACGACATTCTTCACGAGAGACTGCTCCGGGTTCATCTCCACAAGGCTCCCGAAACAGTGGCAGGAGCCATCATCGCCGATGGCCATGCGCCAAATCAGGAATCCCGAAAAGCCGACAAGAAGCGCCGCCGTCACGGAGTTCACAAAGTTGTGCCACCAGCCGCTGATGAGCCCCAGTCCGAGAATCAGTTCCCCGATAATTACTGCCCGTGCCGCAAGCGAGCAAAGGTCGAATGTCGCGAAGCCGAAGGAAAAGATGTAGAGTTCAAAATCGTCGACCGAAACAAGCTTCAGAACCGACGACACACAGAAAAACAGTCCCAAGAGTATTCTCAGGACTGTCGCAATCGCTGTATGAGTTTTGTTACTCGTGATGGTTCTTGCAGGTCATAACAACACTTGTCTTAAGAGCATCAATCTTGTTCTCAGAATTGAGGTCTGAACAATTCTTGTCATCAGGACGGCTCACAACAGATTCTGTTGTTGTTTTTTCGTCACCAACGGTAGTAACTGTAGTACATTTGCATTTGTCTGACTTGCATGAAGCCACTGAAAGCATTGCAACAAGTGCAAGTGCCGCGAAAAATACCTTCTTCATAATTTACTGAATATTAAATTGTTAATGTATTAAATTATCACAATCATCCTCGCGCCCGAAAGCACGACCATAATAAGATGCAAATTTAGCCAAGACGTGACAATAAATAAAAAGCCTCCGTGCAAAATTACTTACACAAAGGCCTCTTTAACTTACATTTTAACCTTTCATAAATCTGAAAAGTCTCACAGGGACCGCACCGGAGGCGCGAAATACCCCCCCCAACAGGGGTCGCAGCCGATAGCCTGACTGAGGCCTCATCACGGGCTTACCTGCCCGGAGGAGGTCCCATAGGGCCGCCGCCAGGTCCGCGATGACTCCCCTTGCTTGCATTGTCAAAATTGCCGAAACGGTAGGTCAGCGAAAGGATGATGTAGCGGCCGAGCGTGTTATTACGTACCTCCTGATGATAGTTCGACTCGTCAGTCACGGAAAGGTTCTTCGACTGGTTCAGGATGTCGTAGGCCTTGAGCGCGATGGTAAATTTCTTCTTGTAGAACAGCTGGGTAATCTCAGCATTCCAGATGAATTCGTCAGACTGTGGAGTCGTGTAGCCATTGTACCAGTTGTAGTCAAGTTGAGAGATAAGGTTCATCCCCCAAGGCAGAGTCCAGTTCACCGAGCCGTTCACCTTGTTGTTGAACGTCGCTTTGGTCGCAGCCGAGGCTATCGTGT
>ERZ808252.848-NODE-848-length-26313-cov-4.837269_pt1 | contig 26313 bp, 11 predicted proteins | sample MGYA00521242_ERZ808252 | MGnify/ENA primary metagenome ERZ808252 (study PRJEB31516, sample SAMN03275581) | gut metagenome | biome: mammalia-associated habitat; material: feces | host: Papio cynocephalus | place: Kenya | collected 2012-08-07 ...
CGCCCTTTGCCGTGCCCGCTTCGGTTTCGGTCGGCTTGGTCGTCAGCGTCCATGTATAGGTATGCTCCGTTGTCTTCGGCAGAACAACCTCTACATCCCCGTACTTCTCGGACTTGTAAATCTTCTTCCCGTCCGCCGTGTGCGTCGGGTCAACCGTTTCCTTCACGCTCCAGACCGTGGTATCGGTCAGCTTCGCTACGGCCTCGGTCTTTTCGTCACCGCAGGCGCAAACGCCCTTTGCCGTGCCCGCTTCGGTTTCGGTCGGCTTGGTCGTCAGCGTCCATGTGTAGCTGTGCGTATGCGTTGGAGTCGTGTCCGTTGACGTTGGAATATCGGATGATGTCGGAACATCCGTTGACGTTGTACCGTTGTCGCCGATTTCTTTACATGAAACGGCAAACAGGCACAGAACCAAACAGAGCGCAAACGCAAGCCATATTCTTGCTTTTTTCATGGCTGTCTCTCCTTATCTTTTTTGATTTTATTGCAATCCGTCATGCAGCAAACAGAACACCGGTGCCGAAATATCCGTGTGTATCTGTTGGCAACGTTGTGGATGTACAAACAAGTTGGGTCGCATAGCGGACATCCCGAATACGGAATTCGAATGTCACACCATTGATCACAATCGTGATCTCATCTCCCCGAACGGTGTAGGTACCGATCCCGCAGAACGCATCGGGTGTATAGGTATCGTCCAAGCACCGCTCATCTCCGCTGTCATGCGACTCGGAGGAGGATAAAATTTTAACCTGTCCCGCATCAAAATACAGGGTTGTGGTCGCCTCGTACATTGCATCTCCGCAAATAAACGAGTAGGTTCCCGCGTAGGTCTTACCGGATATCAGCGATTGATTGTCTCCACGCCACAGCACCGTTGCCGTTCCGCTTGCGCGGTCGGTTTTGCAGACAAACAACGTCTCCTTGCCGTTCGGCAGTAATGTAACGCTTCCGTCGCTGTTGACACGATAGGTGAGCGGTAAAACCGTTCCGTCCGTGTTGCGCGTCAGCGAGCCGACACCGAAACCATCCAAAATCAGTTTGGCATTCAGAGCTTCAACCGCAAAGGTGCCGCGGCAGGCATCCGACAGCACAATGCCGCCGTTGGTTTTGCCCCATTCCACCACGCGCAGACAAGCAACCTCTTCCTCACCGCTTTTCAGCAGTAGCGTTACGCCGTTCGCCAACATATCGGTTCCGTCAAGCAATTCCGCCGTCACCAGTCGACCGATGCCGCCCGCCGACTCCGAGAAGAAGAACAGCAGAGTTTCGTCATCCGGTCTGACGTAACGCAAATACCCGTCACTGCTTGCCGCAGCATTGCTCAGCGATGCAGTAAACACCTCACTGCCGCTTACCGCACCGGAGGTTTGCACCGCAACCGTTCCGCTTGCGAGCAGCTTTGCCGACATGGTAACAACTCCACCCTCATTGCTGAGCAGACGGACATAGAAGCCGCCTTCCCGAAATTCGGCGAATCCCGTGTACACTACACCGTTTACGGTATAGGTCACTCTGCCGAATTCATCCAGCTTCAAGGTGTTTTTCGGGTCAACCAGCCCCGCACCATAGTTGCGGACCAATGCGGTAGCCTCCCCCGTCAGCTTGCAGGGAATCAGCACCGCATAGTACGCTGTTACATTCTCCCCGCCCACCTTCACGGTCACCGTGAACTGACAGAATGCCGCATTACGCGAACCGAAATACAAAGAGGTCACATTCATGCATGCCTTTTTCGCCTCAACAGACAGCTCTCCATCCCGCGTCACAATGCGCACAAGCTCATAAAGCTGTGCCTGTCCGCTCATCTGGGAGGAATCACATATCGTATAGGTGGGAATCTCCACCAGCGCGCCATCCGTAATCACGGTATTGACAAAGGCTTTTCCGTCAAGGTCCATCCCTGTAAAGCGTCGGACCGTCAGCAGATTCAGGAATGGCGCAACCGTAAAGGTTGCTTCGGTTCCGTAGGCAAAGCTACTGTCGGTTTTGCGATAGGTCAGCTTCAATTCGCTGTTCCGCACCGTATACGCAAACGAGGTCGGCTTGTAATCCTTAGCGGAAAAAGCCATCAGCCCCGTTCCGTAGCCATCAAGGAACAGCGTCATATCCCCGCAGACATACAATCCGTAATACAGATCCCGCTCAACAACCTCGAACGTATTCGCCTCGGTGTTCAGACGAAACAGGTAGGAAAACATGGGCATTTCTGCGGTTTCGGTCATATTGTACAGGAACAGTGTTCCCGTCGCATAATCCGCAACACCGTTGGTCAGCCCCTTTGCACGAAGTCCCGAGAAAATCCGAACGCCGTCAATATAGAGTGTAAACTGTTCCTCAGAGCCTGCACGGAGCGTTGCCGATTTTCCGTCCACCGTGCCCGTAAAGCTGCAATTTGCCCACAGCGGAGTTTCATCTGCATCATAGGGACGGGCAATCGTTTTGTTTGTCATACGGAATCCGACGGTCTCGCCGTCCATTCGGAATACACCGACGGCATCCGTCTGCGCCACAAACGAGGCATCCAGATCGGTTTCCCCCCACCTGACATCATACACCGTATCCGCAGAATTCTTGGACACCAGACGGATATAGAGTGCATACCACAATTCCCGCGTTGCATCCTGTTTGGAGCGAATTCGGATCAAATCATAGCTATACCCCGAATTTGTGTTTTGCAAAACGTGTGAGCTCAGACTGTTTACGGTCAGATTTCCCGTAATTTCCCACTGATCCTCATGGAAATAAACCATCGGACGCTTGGAATTGGTAAAGGTCATTTTCAGGGAATTGTCGGGGTTCAAGATCACGATGCCGTCCGCAAAGTAAATGTCGTAGAGCTGTGAACCGACCTTTGCTGTCATACGTTCGGTGCCAAAGCCACCGAGAATAACGCCCTCGGTCCGATCCACACGAAGGGTTCCGTCCTCGCGGATGATCAGGTCATCCAGCTGTCTGGACGGTGTACCCGCGATCACATAGCCCTCCTCATCCTCGTCGTCCGCCTCGGTAATGTTGCGGAGCGCCGTATGATAGGTTCCGAGCATCGAACGGTCCAAAACCGCGACCGTTGCGCTGGCCTCGACATCGCGGTAGCACAGGGTGATTCGATAAATCCCCGGGGTACTCAGGTCAATTGTTCCCGACAGCATCCCATATGTTACCGTCACATTCTTTCCGCCTTCTGTTACCGTAAACAGCGTACTCGGACTGAGGGTGCCGCCCGCAAACACGGCTGTATCATGCGCCGTTACCGTAATATCCGATTCCACCCGCAGGAGATAGGAAACAATAACAGGCTCTGCATCGCGTCCGTTGACGTAAACCGCAATTTCCACGCGCTGTTGCGCGGAACCGGCGAAATCAATCGCCCCCGAAAGCAACCTTGCATAGCAGGAGATCGCATCCAATTCCACACTCGGGTCATCGGTCAAGGTCTGTCTCAGACCGTTGATCAGAACAATCAGATTGGAGAACGGGTCATAGGAGGCAGTCCTCTTCGGAAGCACAACCACATCCGCCCTCACATTTACCGAATAAGTGTTCTCCACGACACGGTAGTAAATCGTTGCGGTATAGGTCTGATAGTTCGGTCCGCTGAACGACACCTTGCCGTCATTGTAACGGACCGTCAGGGTCGCCTTATAAAGTCCTGCTGTTTCAAAATCCACCTCGGAGAGGTCAAGCATAGAATGCGGGAAGTCGCGGAAACGGATTCCGTTGACAAGCAGAATGAAATCGTCCGCAAACTGATAGGTGTCGGGGTTCGTACCACGCCGCACCGTTACAGTGTCGGCTTTTGCAAAGCGGATGACCACACCGCGCTTTACCGTTACAATTGCCGTGGCAGTCTTCTCGATACCCGCCGCACGATAAGTCAGGGTGATGATGTTCTCCCCCTCCATCGTGTAGTCCACACTGCCCGAAATCATGTCCTGTGTGACAGAAATATTCTGTCCGTCTCGCTGAATGGTAAAGAGCGTGGTCAGGTCAATCGGCTCTGCATTCGGATAGGTCTCAACATCGGTTGCACGAATGAGAATATCATCCGCGGCACTCACCGTGATCGGAATTTCCGCAGTGTAGGTCTGCTTTTCGGTACTGTATCGAATTCCGATCGTATAAATCCGACCGACCTGCGGCTCAGACGGAACCTCACCCGTCAGCATATCGGCGGTTACGGGAATTTGTGCACCGTCAATGAATACCGTAAACAGCCCCGTAGGGTCTAACGTCCGCAGCTCCTCCGCCGTCAGGGACAAGCTACGGTAGGCGGGGATGATTTCCACAATCCGATTATCCACCACATGGATTTTCAGTGTTTCGGAACGATTGCCGTTTGTTACCGTATAGGTATATTCCCCGATCTCCGCGCGAAAATCGGTTTGCACCATGTCGGAGGTGATTGCGATAATCTCTCCATCGCGCTTGGCTTCAAACAGCGTGTTGAAGTCATAGGTCTTTGCCGTTTCCTCGGTCAGAGAAATTTCCTTTTGCAGGAGCGTCAGAAGATAATTGGTCTTGGTAACACTGATTTTCGCAGTCGCCTGATGGGTCAGATAGGTACAAATCACCTCATAGGACCCCGGCTCGGCTTTGACCAGTGAATGATCCAACCATTCCTCGCGGATTGGCACTTCCTCTCCGTTTACGGTGAGCGTAAAGCAGGAGGCGAAATCAAAGTCCGCAACCTCACGGTCCTTAAGGAAAAAGACCGATTGCTTCACGCTGAGGGAGACAACGGTTGTCGGCTTCGGCTCCGGAGACGGTTTATCCGTCTCCGTTTCCGTCCCTGCCGTTTCGGTTTTCGGATCGCGCACAGTCGCTGTTCCATCATCGCTCCCTGCGGGGATGCTTTTACACCCCGCAAGGACTGACGCCAGAAGCAATGCCGTCAGCGCAATCAGATAAAGATATTTCTTCATAGCAATGTCCGTATATGCGGAATCACTTCTTCAGCGACCAATCGCCGACTTTGTAGAAGTAAATCCAGAAATAGCTTGTGAAATTGTTCTCCACAACAATCTGTACGCCGCTGTCGTTGGTATAGGTCACATAGCGATTCGATCTTCCGGTCTCACCGCCCGTGGTATCGGTATTCGCCGCAGAGACCTTGAAGCCGATCGCCTTCAGCGCCTCGGTAAGCTGTGCGATAATCTCATCGTAGTTCGTAATCTTCCGATTCTCATCATACTGATCGCTCGTTGTGGTGATTGACAGGTAATCCTTGTAGATCACGTCGCCGCTTTCCGCAGTCTCTTCCTTCCAGTTGAAGAACGGACCGTTCAGATTATCCCCGAAGATTCCCATCAACAGCTCGGGGGTCGGCAGGGTTGCGGCAATCTCCGCACCGTAAATCGCTTCAAAAACAGTCGATGCCTTTGCCGCTACATCACCATCCAGCGTGGAGTGATTCGGGTGATAGTATTTCACATCGTACTGATTCCAGAGATTCTTGATCTCTCTTTGGACATACCCTTCAAACGCATCCTCATACAGCTTGGTCGTTCCAAAATTTTCATAGGTTGTCGTGCAGTAGCCGATATAGTTATCGCTGATATTATACGGGAATACCGTGGAAACAATGTTGCCGTCCGCATCCACCACGATCCGCAGATCACGCTCAATGGAGGCATACGCCGAGCTTGCATAGCTGTATGCCGACATTTCCAGCGTCACATCGCGGGTAATGGCAGTCTCGCGCAGCTTGAAGGTATAACGCTTTACACCGTTCTTGGTGGTCTCATCGGACAACTCAAAAATGTTCTCGGAGAAGTCGAACTTCGGCATTTTGTCAAAGATGTTTCCCTTGACGACCTTGGTACCGTAAAGATTTCCGTCCTTATTGCTTGCAAAAATATCGTAAGTGCCGTTTCCGTTATCCTTATAGCCCGAATAGGTGGTATTGTAGTCCTTGCCGTCCAGTGACGAGGTATACTTCATGGTATTTGCAATTACGATTTTATCCGCAGTCACAAAGCCGATGCTTCCGACCGTTCCGCTTGTCGACGTATAGTTCTTATATTTGCCCGTCGCCATCGCCGACAGCTTTCCGCTTCTTGCATTCAGCGACTCCAGCGTGTAGTCGTCATCACTTGCGGATACCGAACGGGTTGTTACATCCACCACGCGATAGGTATAGTTCCGTGCCGTCTGCATTTTTTCAATGGCAGCCTTGAGAAGGTCCGCGTGCTCGGGAGCCTCAAACGGCGTGGGATCGGAAACGGTCGTGCTGCCGACTTCCGAGAAGGTAAAGGTCATCATCGTGTAGGAAGCCTGCTCGACATTGCCATCGTTGTCGGTTACGGTCTCCTTGATGGTTTCCGCAACCATTCTGGTGATCTTGCCGTTCTGTACATCAAAATAGAAGTTTGCGATGGTATCGCCGCTGTCCAGCATCGGAGTCAGACAGAATGCGAAGTAGGTCATCAGATAAGCATCCTCTTCGTTTTCCAGATCGACATTGTAGACATAGCGCTCATGCTCCACATCGTAGCTGAACTTTTCGATGTTCAGGTTTGCAAAATGGTTCCACAGGTGCTGGGTTTCCCACAGGGAAGGAATGCTCATATAATCCTTGACCTGCTTTGCAACTGCGGTATTGTTCTTGCCGATGTACATCTCCTCAATTGCAGTGCCGACATTGCCGTAGTAGTCCTTCAGTCCCGTGGTGGTTCCGCGGCGGTAGAGCGTGGTAACTGCGGTATCCGCGTGTCCCTCTGCATACCATGTACCCTTCCATCTGCCGTCCTCCATCTCCACAAGCGTTTCATAGTGATGCTCGCTGTTATTGGCAGGCTGGTTGTAATCATTATAGTAGTCGGTCACATAGCCCTTTACGGTAATGCTTGCATTGCCAAGCGCCTCAAGCATCTCGGAGGTCAGGTCGCCGACTCTGCCTTCCACCGTTTCCGCACGGACAATCAGTGTTTTCTTGCCGCTCTTGGTCGGGTCCGCCTTAGAGGTGGCTGTGACCGTGACCAGCTTATCAACCGTGAACGAAACGGTCTTGTCGATGGAAACAACACCATCCTCCGTCACCTTCAGGCAGGGGTCGGAGGTCGACCATGTAACCGCCGTATTGTCGGTGTTGGAGACCGCCGCCGTCATCTGAACGGTTTCGTCTCCCTTGATTTCCGATTTGGTTCCGGATACCACCACCGTGATAACCCCGGGCGCATCCGGTTCATCCGTATCGGTTGTGGGCGCTTCCGTTGTTGTGTCGTTCTTTCCACCCGTCGTATCCTTACTGCTGTCACCCGTGTTGATTGCGGCGCAGGATGCCAATGTCGCAAGAAGCATTACGACAACCAGCACCCATGTTACCGCTTTGGTCAAAGCTGTTTTCTTCATGTATTTTACCTCTCTGTTTTGAAAATTGGTTGGATCAGAAGGATCCGCGCAGGACATAAACCACGAGGTCAAGCGACGAATCCGTAGGAATGACGATCATATTTCCATCCGTATACTCGCCGTTTTTGTTTTTCTCAAAGCCAAGCCCAAGGAGATACGCATCGATTGCATTCAGCGAGGATGTCAGCGTGTAGTCGGTATCCAAAGGAACATCGTAGTAGAGGCAAACCGCAGGAGACGTGCTTCCGCTCCCCGTTCGCTTATAGAAGGTCGACAAGCCGAAGCCGTATGTATCGCCGAGAACCGCATTGAAGAACGGGACCTCAGACGCGATCTCCGCATTTCCGAAGAATTCCGTGAAATAGTCAAGCGCGTTAACCTCCACATCGTTCTCCAGCGTATCACCCGTACCGCGGCTGATCACGGTCAGGTCGCTCCAATCCGAAGGATTCACCCGCTTCTCAAAGGTCACATTGGTCCCCTCGGGTAGCGCCGCCTCATTGAAATCGCCATAGGTCAATTGTGCGATTCCGTACATGATTCCGAGGTTGAAGTAGAAGCCCGCCTCCGTGATGTAACCGTCCTTGACCGTCACATACGGAGTGAAGGACCCCTCCGAGCCAACGGTCAGATAGCGCGATGCGAAAATACCGTACAGCTGGATATCATTTCCCATGCCGTAGTAGAAGGTACTCGCAACGGGACACATCACATCGTTGACGTAATAGGTTGTCTCCCCTGTTTCCTCGTTTGCATAGTAGTAGGTAAAGATTTCCGGCGCAAATGCAAAGGTCGGCTTGGCGGCAGAGAAATCCTTTTCAAAGGCACGGGACGCAACATATCCCGAATCGGTCTTCAGATACGAATTATAGTCCTTTTCCCCAAATTTGAGGAAGCCGTAGTCATCGCCCGTATAGCTGCGAAGCTCCTCCCCTCCCGCATCGGAGATGCTGTAAGGACGGAAGTAGCAGATATTGGGCAGAACCGTTTCGGTATATCCGCTTGCCGAATAGCCTGTACTGCTTGCCGTGATGAGGCGAAGGTCGGTCGTATAGCTTTGCAGACCTTGCATCCGCTCCAGTGCCTCACTCAGCGCATCGTGAATCGGGTCATGCACGAATTTCGTGATGGTGGGAACCTCAACCGTATCGCCGTAGTTGACTGCCACCGTCAATTCAAGCACCGATCGGTACCCCGCCGCCACCGTGTAGTCATCCTCGCTGACCGAAAAGATTCCCATGATTCGGTCCTCATGTAGGATTAGCGCAAGACTTTTCGGCGTAAAATCGTAGGGATTTGCCGAAGCAAGCATTCTCTGCATCAGCGTGCGGTCAGACCCGACGTATTCATATCGCCATGTTTCATCATTGAAGCGAAAATCCGCAACCGTCAAGCCTGCAAAGTTGTTATATAGGCCTGCATTTTTCCACGAAATACCGTTTCCGTCATCGTCCAGCATCGGGGAAAATTCCTCGTCATTCATGAAACTGACTCCGACTTGGCAGGCAAGCCCATCGTGCTGTTTATAATAGAGATTGGCATCCAGACCCGTGTTGCCATCCTGATAGGAGGCATACCAATTGGTGCCGTCCATGGCGGTTCCGACCCGAACGGTCGAGGTTTTCAGCAGGGTATCGTACAAGCCAAAGTTGTAAACCTTGATATCCAGCATCCCCTCAAACGCCAGTTTGGACTGTCCCGCAAGGCGGTCCAGCATTTCCTGCGTGAGGATCGGGCGGGATACAACCGTAATGGTGCGGGTTCCGAACGCCGTTTCATCCGCCAGACACCGTGCCTCAACCTCAATGATCTGATCACCGTTGATGTCGGACTTGGCGGTCAACGCTCCACTGATGGGATCAATTGTTGCGAACTCACCGCCGCGCAGGATGCTCCAGACGACCGCTGTATCCTCAGTCCCGCTCACAGTCGCGCTCAGCGTCACGGTGTGACCCGCGTACACCTCGCTTTTGCCCTTGACCGCCACCGAAATCGGATTTTCGGGAACGGGGGGCGTTACCGCCGTGTGATAGGTTCCGGTTGCGGCATCGGAGTCGGTATACCCCGCCGCCTTTGCCACAACGGAGAAATTGAAATCCGTGTCCGTTGCGGTTGCCTGATAAGAGGTTCCGCTGACCTCCGCGGTCACGGTTCCAACCGTGACCGTATAGCCCGTTGCATTCGGGACCGCAGTCCATGAAATCAGCCCCGATTCGGAAACCGTCAGATTTTCAGGTCTTGCCAACTTCGGCTCGCCTGTTTCCGTCGGGTCCTTGACGGCATTTGCGCAGGATGCCAGTGACACCAGCAGCATTGCAAGTAACAGAATGACTGCAACTGTTTTTTTCATGCGTTTCTACCGCCTTTCTCGGATTTTCCTTTTTTTCGGTTTACAATAGCAAATACAATCAGCACCACCGCCACACAAGCTACCGCAAACAAAATCAGCAATGCCCACGCAGGAAGTGCGATAAGCGGCTTTTCCTGCTCCGGCTCCTCCGGCTTCGGTTCGGGATCCGTCGGCTCCGGATCATTCGGCTTCGCAGCGGTATCCGCCAGATAAGCGTCATACAGATTATTATAACGGGTCATGGTGAGAACCGTCCGTTCCGAGGGGGTCAGCTTTCCGAGCAGATTTGAAATTTCTTCCATTGCCGCCCGCGTCTGCGGTGTATAGGTATCGGGCAAAGCATCAATCTTTGCTTGCAGGTCCTTTGCCGCTTGACTTGCATTTGCCAGCTTCAGCTTAACCAATTCAGCCTTTGCCTCGGTCACAACCCGAACCATTTCATCCCATTCCGCCTGTGTATAACCAAAATCGGTCGCCTTTTGCTTCATGGCATTCAGTGCCGCAACAGCGTTGTTGATCAATGTCTCGTCCGTCAGCGCCACCGTTTCCAGCTTTTTGATCTGTTCCGCATAAGCGATGAAATCGGACAGTGTTTTGTCCATTGCGATATAATCGCTCCGCTCCGCCTCCGCAACCGTACCGAATGTGACCAGATAGCAAATACCGTCATAGCCCTGCGCGTCCTCGTTGGCAGGCAGAATCATATGAATCGGTGCCGTCTTGCCGAGCAAATCAATAAAGTTGTAATAGCAAAGCTCATAGCCAAACAGATCGAACTGATTATGAAGAATATCATACCCCGGGTCACCCTCGGTCAACTTCGCGTTGCTGTCGTAGGAATTCTCCCACACAGGTGCAGTAAACGAACGGAACTCGACGGTATTCAGCTTCTTATAGCCATAGAAGGCATAGCCGCCGATCAAACGGAGCGTATCGGGCAGAATGAGCTTTTCGATATACGGGTTTGCATTTCCCGCATAGGCATCCACACGAACCGTCCCCGCCATGACCTCCAGCACCCCGACATTCTTTCCTGCGGGGACCGATGCCAATTGCAATCCGCCCGAAGGCAGATATGTATACAGGACCCCCTCCAGCAATCTGCCAAAGGTACCGAGCTCTGCGGTAGACAATCCTTCGCCACTCTCACTTGTTACCGTAAAGCCGATCAGCGAGCTGCATCCGTAAAATGCTCTTTCCCCAACGGAGGAAATCTTCGGGCTGAAGGCAAAGGTCAGCAATGTGCGGTTGCCTTCAAATGCGCCTCTTCCGATCACCGTCAGGGACGGGGCTTCGATTGAATAGAGGCTTGTTCCGTAAAACGCTGCTTCACCAATCTGTTCGAGATGCGGCGTATTCAATCTTCCGCTCAGTGCGGAGGCGGCAAACGCGTAATCTTCAACCGTCTGCACCGCCGCCAGGCTTGCTCCCGTAAGGGACGCACACTCGTAGAAAGCATACTTACCAATTGTTTTGATATTTTCAAGGTTCACGTCTTCAAGCAGAACACACCCCATGAACATCCCTTCGCCAATCTCGGTCATTCCCGCAGGCAGGGTCACGCTTTCCAGCAGAACACACTGTGTAAAGAGATAGTCTCCGCATTCGGTGAGGGATTCCGGAAGCACCACGCGCTTCAATTGGGACAGTCCCACAAACGCACCTTCTCCCACCTTTCGCAGGGTTGCGGGAAGCTCCAGCTCTACAATGATCGGAGCCATCGGCTCGTCATAGGTCCCTTCCTTATATCGTGCAAAGGCTCCCTGACCGATCTCCTCAACAACCGGCATCCGCAGAGTCGACAGCGATGCACAGTTTGCAAACGCAAAGTTACCGATTTTCGTGACATTGGTCAGGTTTGCAACCGTGAGCGCCGTGCAGGAATAGAAGGCTTCGTCCGCAATCACACCGTCGGTTTTGGAGAGGTCAATCCAACGCAGATTTTTATCTCTTGAGAAGCAGGAGACACCGAATCGGACACCGCCCGCCTCCGGCATGGTGACACGCTCCAGCAGTGCGCAGGCTTGGAACGCACCAAAACCGAATTTTGCGCCCGCACCTATCGTCACCTGCTCCAGCTTGGAGCTGTAGAATGCACCCTCGCCGCAGTCGGCCCCCGCCGCAATCGTTGCACTTGCCAGTCCCGCATTCGCAAACGCATAGTCACCAATCCGACCGACATATGCAAGACCGCTTACACCGGTCAGTTTTTCGGCATAACGAAACGCCTGTGCGCCAATGGTTACATTTCCGTTTTCGGGCAAAATCACCTGCTCAAGCGCCGTACATCTTGCAAATGCGTAGCTCCCGATCTCGGTATTCGGATTTGTGACCGTCAGCGAAATAATCTTGGTTCCCGCAAATGCACCGTCACCGATTTTGCGGTAAGCGGCATCCAATGTGTAGTCACCGAACGGATATGCCGTTGCCGCGAGAATCACGGTGTCACCCGCGTTGTTCAAAAGCAGATGTCCGTCCGCCGAAACACGATAAGCTTCGTTTTCGTTCGCCACCGTGAAGCGGCTAATCGCAGTCCCCTCAAAGATCGCACCGCTCAGCTCTGTAATCCGTGTGCTCGCGCCGAAGCTCAGCTCCTCGAGCTTATCGCATTTGTAGAAGCAGAAGCTTCCGATTTTCACTGCGCTGTTCGGCAGAGAAAAGCTACGGAGTGCCCCGCAATTATAGAACGCCTGCTCGCCAAGCTCACCGACCGCTCCCTCAAAAACAACCTCCGAAAGGCTCGGGTTCTCACAGAACGCTCCCTTCGCAATGCGAAGCAAATCGTTGCGGAACACCACCCGCGTCAGATTCTCACACTGCGCAAAGCAGTTCTGCGGGATTTCCGAGCGGGAATAGAACTCAACCGTCCGTAAGCCCGTTTTTGCAAACATCGCGTAGGAAAGCTTGGTATTCTCGGACAGCGTAACCGAAGTCAGGCCCCGACATCCGAGAAAGATTTCCGCGCCGCTGTTCCGTAGCTTGGAAAGGTCCAGCGAATCAATCGACTCACAATTGCGAAACGCACGGACCCCCAGCGCTATGGCATTCGGAAGGGAAATGTTTTTCAGCTTAACGCAACCGTCAAACGCATGCGCACCGATGGTTTCCACCCGTTCAAGGTTGACCGTCTCCAGCTTCTTGTTCTCATAGAATGCGTACTCACGAATCACCTTGACCGTATCGGGAATCGTCACGGTCCGCAAGCCGGAGCAGTTATAGAATGCGTATTTCTGAATTTCCGTAACGCCTGCCGGAATCGTGACCGAGGTCACCGAGGTGTTGGCATTCGGAATCTTGTTTGCATCGTAGTCCTCGTCTGTCATCTCAATTGTGTTGTCCGTATCATAAAGACAGAACGCAAATGAGCCGATATAAAGGATGCCTTCATCGTCGGGGATTACCACGTCACCGCCCAAGCCCTTGTAAGCAATCAATGTACGGTTTTCAATAACGAACTCGCTGTTAACCGTCAGCTTGACATTTGCCTTGAGGTTGGACCCCTTGAGATGCAGCTGAATGATGGTACTCCCTTTTTTCAGAGCGGTAACAACACCGTTCTCATCCACCGTAGCAATACGCTCGTTGGTAGAGGTGAAGCTCAGCTCATATCGGTCCGCAACATACCACGGGTCGATCGTGTAGTGCAGCTTAATCTTTTCTCCCGGGTAAAGGTTGATATCTCCGCCCTCAATCGCGCTGATATACTTACGGTCCCCCGTTTTACCGATCTCACTGGTCTGTGCCGCGCGGGAGTAGGCAAACTGGGTGTCGAAATAATCAAAGCGGACCGATTCCACCTTTTCATCTCCTGCGCTTGTGTGGTTGTTTGCCGACATAAGTCGTACACGATCCGCGCTCTGCGCCGCCTGTGTTGCGGGAGTTGCCGCATCCGAGCCGTCACGCTTTCTGACATTGATAATCAGAAAGGTTTGCTTGAGATCCATTGCCTCCTGTACCAGCACCGTTGTGATGCCTTCCTTGATGCCCCAAACCTGCCCGTCCTTGACCTTGGCAACGTTCTCATTCATGCTGGTCCACGACAGATACTTCAGATAGTCCTTGTCCTCATCCACTGTCAGATCAGCCGTCGCCAGATACTGCGTCAGATCAACAATCTCGTCCTCATATACCGACAGCACCATCAGATCGGTGCCATCCATGCTTCCGTCCTTCGTAAAGCGGAAATCGCCGCGTGTCCCGGGAAGCTGGCAAACGTATATATTGGAATTGAGCGCGTAGTCGTCAATCGAAAACGCCAGCGCACTGGTAATCAGGGAGTTGCTCTCCAATTCATCCAGATAATCGGTGATCTCAAAGCGCACCACACTGTCGGTTCCCTCTTCGCCGTAGATCGGAATCGGGTTCTCGGTTAAGAAGGTATAGCTCAGCTTGCCGTCTGTTGTGGTGGTAAATGCGACGGGAGAAATCGACTGCGCATAGTGATTGTCGTAGATCGTCATCGTCAGATAGTAACGGTCCTTCTTCAGCGTCTTGTCATAAACCTTCTCATAGGAGCAGGACTTCAGCACCGGCGCCTCGTTGTCCACCTTGAAATCAAAGCTGAACGAATTGCGGACATTGGTCGTTTTTCCGCCGTCGCCGTAATCGAGTAAGCCCTCCATGCGGAATTCGTACTCGCGGTTGTTGACCAGCCCCAGCTCCGACGATTTCCATTTCAGAAATTCATAGTTCGGAACGGGGCTTCCGCCGTTGGAAAACGCTTTTCTTCCGTTGTCAACGGTCAGGGTCTTAACGACCTCACCCGTTACCTTGTCGGTAATGGTATAGGTCATTTTCTTCGCGCCGCGCAACAACCCTGCGTATACCGCCGAAATACCGTCGATTGACCCCAGTGTATCCGAGATTGCGATATGGTCCGTGCTCGCGGGAATCGCATCATAAACCGAGGTGTCGATGTCGTAAAGATAGGTTCCGAGCGGGATGATGTAGTTGTAGAAGTAAGAGCCGTAGGGGGTGGTTGCAAAATAATCGGCTTTGATCTTATCCTCATCATCGATCGCGGCGTTGTGTGCCTCGGACTCCACCTCATAGTAGGTCTTATCAAACATCGGCGCTTCGGTCCAGTCCCCGTAAAAGGCAAGGAACGGAACATTCAGGTCCACGCTGTCCGCATCCTCTGCGTTAAGCGTTACAAAGCCCTCCACATACATTCCGTAGGGGAACAGTGAATCAATCAGCTTGCGGTCATTCTCGGAGAGCGTGTAGGTCAGCGTCACCGCCGCCGTTTCACCTGCTCCGACGGTAATGCTGTCGCCGTTCTGCATACCGCCCGTAACGCTGACGGTATGCGAGCCGCCCAGCAGCTGCGGCGTTTCCGCAACGAAATCCTTATCCGAAGCCGAAACGGTCTCGGTCATGCCGACAAGCGAAATGCTGTAGGTCAGCGACTTATCGGAAATGTTCTTGATGTTGAATTTCATTGTGTAAACACCGGTCCGTTGCGGGTCGTCCTTCAGCTCCAGTTTGGTTCGGTCGATACCGTCCACCGTCAGGTACGCTCCCGTCGTCACTACGTTTTTCAGGCTTGCCAGCCCCGCGCCCTGCTTTCTCGGCGAATACGGGTTGCCCTCCTCGTTGATGATAATCGTAGCCGTGGACATCAGCATTTGATTGCACATCACCGAAATCTGCTGATAGGTATAATCGGGATACTTTTCCTTGAGATATTGACGGATCAGGATTACAATACCGCACAGGTTCGGTGTCGCCATCGAGGTTCCGCTCAGCTCATCGTAGCCGCCGTTCGGAACCGCCGAGAGAATGTTTCCGCCGTGCGCCGTAATTTCGGGCTTCAGGGTCAGGTCAGGAGACGGTCCCCAGCTGGAGAAATCCGACATGAACGGTCCCGCCTGTTGGGAATAGCACAGGGTCAGCTTTCCGCTCGCCTTTTCCGCCAATGCGGTTCCCAATTCTTTGGAGATTGAGATTGTGGGGATATGGTCCGTCTTTCCCATCGACATCAGAATGTCGCCCTCTATATTGTTGTAAATGATACAACCGATTGCGCCCGCGTTCTTTGCCTGCAATGCCTTATCCTCAAAGGTCGTGTCGCCACGACGGACCAACGCAATCTTGCCCTTTACATCCAGCGCGGCATAGTTTGCCTTCATTCCAACCCCCGGGACCGTAACGTATTCAAGCGTCAGTGTTTGCTCCTTTGTTGCTCCGAGGTCCTCAAAAAGCTCCGCAAAGAAATCGTTCGGCTCACCCGCAACAGAGTTCGACTCCGTGAAAAACAGAATGCGCTCCCCGTTTGCAATCAGGTATTTGCTCTTGGTACCGCTGATGGAAGCAACCGACAGCGCCGCGCCGTAGGTGGAGGGCGAACCGACCGTTCCCGAATCGGGATTTGTAACCTTATTGGTATTACCCTGCTCGCCGCCGAATGCCGAGCTGTAGCTGTTGCTTGCCGCAGTGATCAGACTGATGCCGCTCTCGCCAATCTTATCGTAAACACGATTGATCGCATCGCCGTCCGCCTCGCGCGAAAAGCCACAGGAGGAGCCGAGCGACATATTGATTGCATCCACGCCGAGTAGAACCGCATCCTCCAGCGCCGCCAGAATATCCTCGGTTTTTCCGCCGTCATCCAAATCGGGGAAAACCTTCATCAGGACCAGTTGGGTGTCCACCGCAACGCCTGTGATGCGGTCGTCCTTCCCGCCGATAATTCCCGCCACGTGCGTGCCGTGCTCGGAATCATACGGATAAACGTCAACATCCTTATCCGCATAGTCAAATACAAACGGAATTTTCCGATTGTAGTAAACATCGCTCAGCTCAACGTTTCCGCCGAGCTTATACGCATTTGACTGCGCAAGAATCAGCGACACGTCCTGCTCGGTAATCAGCAGGTTTCCTGCCGGCATCTGCGCAAAAACCGAGTGGCTCAGCTCAAAGCCGGAGTCCAGAACCGCAACCGCGGTGCCTTTCCCCGTAAAGCTGACGCTTCCGGAATCAAAAATACCCGTGTCGTAGATGTCCACCGCATTGATGATTCCCGAAGCATCGGTCCCCGTGATTGCCTGCGGACGGTTGAAGGTATCGGAAAGAATGGTATTGCTGACCGATGCCAATTCGCCGATTTTTTTGAAGCTTCCGTAGGTTGTCTCAACCGCAATGGCATTCATCACCGTGTTATAGGTACATTTGACCGAAGAAATGAGCCCCTTCTCGGTCAGCTCCTCAATCAGCGCCTGTTGTCCTGCGGATATTTCAGCAAGTCTCGCTTTGCCGGCTTCGCTTTCCGCATAGTCGGCAACCGTTACGCCTGCGGCGGAACCCGTCAGACAATCGTCGATCAACGCAGCCTCGGGAAGCGACACGATAGCAACGATCACGTCGTCATCCTTGTAGCCGCCGTTCTTTTTCAGCGCCTCCGCCTTGATTCTGGAAAGCGCCTGCTCCTGTGTCAGATTCAGACCGGTGTTGAATATCTGTAACTGATTCGGATCGGTTTTACCGACCGAGGCTCCGGTCGTTCCGCCCTCCGTACCTGTCACAGGCTTTGCGCACGCCGTCAAAAGCGCGAGCATCAGCATGACAAGTCCCATCAGGCAGGCGACAGCCGACAGAATTCTTTTTTGCATGAAAGAATCTCCTTCAATTTTTTACTGGTTGGAAATCGGTCTGCACTCAAACGTGAAGCCAGAGCCGCATCAGAAGCATAGTCATAAAAAAGCAAATCAACACGATCAGCAGGACCGGCAGATACTTGGCAAAAGCGGCTTTGATCGCCGCCCGCCGTTCACCACGCGTCAGTCCAACCCGATCGGCAGGGTCACTTTCTCCCCTTTGCTTCGACAGCGCCGACATATCGTAAACCGTATGTCCGTCGTCCGTATAAGGTAACCGTTTCTTTTTTTTCTTTTTGGGAGCCTTGCTCCCGCCCGTGTCTCTCATTTCTTTTCCGTCTGTTTCGGAGAGGGCTCTGCGCTCTGCTTTCGTTCCTTTGCCATTGCCGCCCGATCATAGAGATGGCAGGCAACAAAATGTCCCGGTGCAACCTCGTTATAGCGCGGCACCTCACGAGAACAAATTCCCATGCAGGACGCGCAGCGGGTGTGGAACTTACACCCCTTGGGCGGATTTGCGGGCGAAGGAATGTCTCCCTCCAGAATAACGCGCTTCATTTTGACATCAGGGTCCGGCACAGGGACTGCCGAAAACAGCGCCTTTGTGTAAGGATGGAGCGGATTGCGAAAGATTTCCGCCGTATCGCCCAGCTCCATCATGTTCCCGAGATACATGACAAGGATGCGGTCGGTAATATACTTGACCACTGACAGGTCGTGCGAAATAAACACATAAGTCAGCCCCTCGGTGCGTTGCAGCTCCTTAAGCAGATTGATAATCTGCGCCTGAATGGAAACGTCCAATGCCGACACAGGCTCATCACAGATTACCAGCTTCGGTTTGACTGCCAGCGCCCGTGCAATGCAGATTCTCTGTCGCTGTCCGCCCGAAAACTCGTGTGGGTAACGGTCAAAGAACTGCGCCCTCAGACCGCATCGGTGCATGATGTTCAGCACATAGGAATGCACCTCAGAGGCGGGAACAATATGATGTACCCGCACGGCTTCGGAAATAATGTTTCCCACGGTCATTCTCGGCGGCAGGCTGGAATAGGGGTCCTGAAAGATCAGCTGAATATCGGTTCGGTACTTCTGCATTTCCGTCTTCTTCAGATGCGTGATATCCGTACCGTCAAACACAACCTTACCGCCCAGCGGATCGTAAAGCCGCAGGATGGTTCTGCCGAGTGTGGTTTTTCCGCACCCCGACTCTCCCACCACACCGATGGTGGTTCCCCGCTCGACCTCAAATGAAACACCGTCCACCGCCCGCAGATAGGTCACGGGCTTTCCGAACAGGTTCTTTTCAATCGGGAAATAGGTTTTCAGGTTCTCGACCTTGAGCAAAGGAGTGGTTTCGCTTGCTTTATTCATGGCTTTCCCCTCCCTCTTTCTTTTCCGTGCGCGCCTTTTTCTCCGCGCGTGCTTTTTCTGCTCCTATAATCAGGCATTCTCCCATGAGCAGTCCGTCCGACAGCTTTTTACCGATAAACCGTCCCGCGCGCCATGCAAGGCAGAGCGTCTTTCCGGTCAGGTCGACCAGCTTCTCACACAGTCCCTCTTCCTCGGTCGGCTCCACAGGGGCGCTCTCTGCTTGACTTGCCCGCTTTGCCGCATTTTCGGCGGCGAGTGTTTCCGCACGGTAGCAGGCAACGGTATGCGTTGGCGTGATTGCAACATCGGGCGGGTAAGTCCCGCGGCATTCCTCGCAAACGCGATTGCACCGTCCTCTGAAGTAGCAGTGGTCCGGCATATTGATGGGGCTCGGCACCTGCCCGGGGATGGAATACAGCGGTTCATCGGTGCTTGCGTTTATCATCGGCTTGCTTCGCTGAAGTCCGACCGTATAAGGATGCAACGGATTATGGAAGATCTCCCGAACCGTTCCCTTTTCAATCGCACGTCCCGCATACATCACCACGACCTCGTCCGCCATTTCGGCAATGACCCCAAGGTCGTGCGTAATGAGCATGATGGAACACCCCTCCGTTTTTTGCAGATCGCGGAGTAGCTCCAGAATCTGTGCCTGAATGGTTACATCCAGTGCCGTAGTCGGTTCATCCGCGATAATCAGCTTCGGCTTTCCCGCAAGCGCCATTGCAATCATGACGCGCTGTCGCATACCGCCCGACAGCTCATGCGGATAGGATTCGTAGGTGTGCTCCGGCATCGCAATTCCAACCTTGCGGAGCATTTCAATGCTGTACGCCTTTGCCGCTTCCTTGCTGATATCGGGTGTATGCAGGAAGGAGACCTCGTCCAGCTGGTAGCCGATGGTAAACACCGGATTGAGGCTGGTCATCGGCTCCTGAAAGATCATCGTAATGTCCTTACCGCGGATTTTGTACATCGCCTCGGTCGGCATTTTCGCAATGTCATAGCCGAGTGTACGTCCTTCCGCATCGGTCCCGAGATTGCCCGGGTTGAAGCGAATCTGTCCGCCGACAATCTGTCCCTGCGGCCCCTGCACCAATTGCATGATGGAAAGAGAGGTCACGCTCTTGCCGCACCCCGATTCTCCCACCACACCGACAATCTTGTTCTTCGGAATATCAAACGACACGCCGTTGACCGACATCACCGTCCCGTTATCTGTAAAGAAACAGGTTTTCAGATTGTCGATTTCAATAATATTGTTCGGGTCCCGCATCGGAACAGTGTATTCCTGCGGTGCCTTTTTCCGCCGCTTCTCCGCTTCGTAGTACTTCATCTGTCGAATGTTGTAGCGGATAATCCGACGGCTTTCCCGAACGGAAAGATACTGACTGTTTTTCTTCATGGTTTACTTCCTCGCCTTCGGGTCCATTGCGTCGCGCAGTCCGTCACCGATAAAGTTGAAGCCCAGAACCGCGATCACAATCATAAAGCCTGCGGGCAACCACATATTGAGGTGATAGCTCAGCACCTGCGGGTCATTCGCCGTCGCAATCATGGTTCCCCATGCCGCCTTCGGAAGCTGCACCCCAAGACCAAGGTAGCTAAGCGTGGATTCGTAGAGAATCACACTGCCCAAGCCAAGCGTCATGGAAACAATCAGCTGCGGCATGACATTCGGAATCAGGTGCAGAAAAATTTTCCGTCCCGTCGGAATTCCCATCACCTCGGTTGCGGTGATGTACTCCTGCTCACGCAGGGACAGAATCTGTCCGCGTACCAATCTTGCAATCCCACTCCAGCTGAAGATCGTGATAATCGCCATCAGGATGTAGATTCGCTTATCTGCCTCCACCTGCCATGAGTCAATCACCGCAGAGGCAATCAGCAGAATCGGCAGGGTCGGGATACAGCTGAAGATATCAACAATTCGCATAATCAGCTGGTCGACCCAGCCGCCGAAGTAACCCGAAATCCCCCCCAGCAGAACGCCGATGAAGGTTTCGAGAAATACTACGATGAAGCCGATGGTCAGCGAAATTCTGCCGCCGTACATCAGTCTCGTAAATACGTCCATCCCCTTATCATCGGTTCCGAGCAGATGCTCCTTGTCGGGAGCGGCATAGGAATTGGTTCCGCTCGTGTGCTCCACAACCTCCACAACCTCAACCCGATTGCCGTCTGCATCCTTAACGGGATTTCCGTCTGCGTCCTTGAGGTCGTAGCTTTTGGTGATTGCCTCGATTACATCACGGCGATCAACCGTTTCCTCGCCCCATGTCGGATAGATAACGGGACCGAGGAAGGAAAATGCAAACAGGAACACAATCATGAGAAGTCCCACAATGGAAAGCTTGGAGCGGAAAAAGCGCCGCAGGACCAGCCGTGCAGGGCTCATTTCCCGATAGCCGGCTTCTTCCTCCTCTTCAAGCTCCGCTTCCCGCAGAGCTTCCTCCTGTAGGTCGCCCGAGGTCACAAGCAACTCATCTTTTTTACGTTCCATTCCGTCACCTCCCCAGCTTGACCCGGGGATCAACCACCGAGTACATGATATCGGAAAACAGTGTTCCGATGATGGTCAGGACTGCCAGAAACATATTGTAGCCCATGACAAACGGGATATCGCCATCCTTAAGTGCCTGATAAGCAAGCCGACCGATACCGTCGATTCCGAACACCTGCTCGGTAATCATCATACCGCCGAACAGCGACGGCAGGATACCCGCCAGAAGCGTGGCAAGCGGAATCATGGTGTTGCGGAAAGCGTGCTTATAGATAACCGTCTTTTCCGAAAGTCCCTTTGCCCGTGCTGTGCGAATGTAATCCGCATTGAGGACCTCAAGCGTATTGGTTCTCGTATAACGCATCAGACCGCCGACAGACAGCAAAACACTGACAAAAATCGGCAGGACCAGATGCTGTGCGATATCTCCGAATTTCGACATCATGCCGGCAAAATTTTCCGCGTAGTCCCGACTTGCATAAAGCAAACCGTTTGCGGGAAGCCAACCGAGGTCGACCGAAAAAATTTTGATTACGATAGCCGCAAAAAAGTAGGTCGGCAGAGAAAGCCCCAGCATTGTAAAGACCGTAACGGTATAGTCCCGCACCGAATATTGATGGGTTGCACTTGAAATGCCGAGCGGGATTGCAATCAGAAATTGCAGGATGGTCGCCACGACCGCAATGGCAAAGGAAATCCACATATTCTCTCCGATAACCTGCGCCACGGGCTTTTCATATTTGAAGGAGGTTCCGAGGTCCCCGCGCAGCAGATTCCCCACCCACTTCAGATATCCCTTGACGATACCGCCGAAGGATGAATCTCCGATGCCGTACAGCTCCTTGAAGCGTGCAACATCCGCTTCCTTGACAGCACCCGTCTGGAGCTGTGTGCTGAACTTCAGATCGACATAATCGTTCGGCATCATGCGTACCATCGTGTAAATAATGACGGACACGCCGAACAGAATCACGATTGAGATCAGCAATCGCTTGATAATATACTTAAACATTTCTTCTCCGTTTCCTGTTGTGGAAAGTCGGACAGTCCCCAACGCCGCCCGGCGTGGGGACCGTTCCGCTGTGTTCTCAGCGCTCGGTGTTTTCGGTCACAAGAGAAACCTTATCCAGCTCGCTTGTCAATCCCTTATACGAGGAAAGCTCGCTTTCCGGTGTCAGGGTGCTGACATCAATTTTGTCGGTATTATAAGCAAAGAGGTCGTTTCTCTGATAGGTCGGAAGCTCAATGGCAAGCTCCATGACAATGGTCAGCGCCTTTTCGTAAATCGCCTTCCGTTTGTTCTGGTCAGTCGTTCTTCTGCCCTGGTCAATCAGCTCGGAGAGCTGTTCCACCAGCGCCAGCTCTTCATCGTACTTACCGCCGTTGTTCAGCTTGATCTGCTTGTAGCCCCAGTTGAGCGTTGAGGTCGCAGTGGAATCCACATGGTAGACCTGATACATATCGGGGTCAATCGTGGAGCCCCATGCCGCCGCCCAAACGGTCAGGTCACCGGTGGAGAGCTTTTTCAGCGCGTTCGCATCCGTGGAGACGGTAATCTGGAAGCCGACCTGATTCAGCACCTCTCCTGCGTGCCACATTGCCATCCATGCAGGATGGTCCGTGGTCTCGCCCGCAACCGTGAAGGTATAGCGCAGGACCGAATTCCCCTTCTGGTAAATGCCGTCACCGTTGAGCTGATAGCCCGCATCCTCCACGAGTCCGCGGATGAATTCCTGCTGTTCTTCACGGGTGAAGGTATCGCCCGCCTTTTTGCCCTTCTTCAGGCAGAACGCCTTGTAGTCGGGGTTGACGACATCCAGATTTTCCGGCACTTTACCGCCGATATAGGGGTAATATGCCGTTGCCTTTTCGGGATATGCCCAGTTTGCGCGGGACATGGAACGATAGATTGCCTTTGCGGTGGTCTTGTAGTAATCCACACACTCCTGCGTGTTGATGCTGTGCATAATCGCCTGACGGACCTTGCGATCGGGCACCTTGCCGGCATTGATTCCGATGTAACCGTAGCCCGAGGTCTCAATTGAGGTATTTCCGATACCGTCCGCCTTTTTGCCGTCCAGCTCGGTGATGGTTTCCGGCTTTGCGTTCGGCTCGGCAAAGTCGATCTCCTTGTTGTAAAGCGAATTGAGCATCTGCGCCGAGGATACGACTTGGAACCGTACCTTTTTGATCTTTGCGGGTCCCATGAGATAATACGGATTCCGCTCAAAGTAGATCAGACCGAGGCTGTAGAAATCACCCGCCTTGATGTCGGTAATTCCGCCGCTCGATTTGCTGGCGGCATAAGGACCCGCACCGACCGGAACGCCGATCTTATCCGGATTCTTGACCACCTTTTCCATAAAAGTCGTCGAGCCTCTTTCCACACCGAAGTTGGAAACATAGTCGAATTTTTGGATATGCTCCTCATCGGAGTAGTAATACATCGGCGCAACCGCGAACGCAAAGTTCCAGATTGCCTTAGGGTCCACGCCGTTGATTGTGATGGACAGGACCTCGTTGCCGCTTGTAACCGCACCGTCCGCACCATAGGTCGGAACTGCATATGAGGTTCCGTTGACGGTAACAGCCTGCTCACGGTTCGCAAAGGTAATTCCCGAAATGTTCGGATACTTCAGTGTTGCAGTGCGGAAGTACTCCTCCATTTCCAGATTGGTAATGTAGGTATGCAACTCGGTCGCCGTCCCCCAGTACTTCACGACGGTACCGATTCCGTCCGGAATATTCGCATTGAACACGAAGTCGATTGCCTGCTCCTTGCTCCACGATTTGGCATTCGATTCGCCGCAGGCATAGGTCAGCTTTTTGTCCTTCTTGCTCCATGTAATGTAGCCCTCGTTGTAGAGGAAGGCTTCCACATCGGAGCCAATCAAACCCGTATACTCCGTTTTGTCCTCATCATAAAACTTGATGTCCTGATAGGAGTTGAGCGCATTGGAATAGTCGTTCTCCAATTCCTCGCGGAACAGCTCCGTCGCCTTGAGATAATCCTGCTCGATATAGGCATAGGAGCTTCCGTTCTTCGTCGCATAGGCGCGCAGAGCGGCGGCAAACGCATCCGCCGTCAGCTCGGGCTGCTCTTCAAGAAGCTCCTCCGCTGCGCCGACCAGTGCATCAATCCGAGCGGATGCCTTGATTTCAAACTGCTGCATGAAGGTCTTTTGCTCGTTTTCATCCGATTCCTGTGTGCGGTACTCCTTCAAGCCAACGATATCGGTGGAATAGATGGTGCTAGAGCCTGTGTACACGGGGTCCAGATAAACATAGAGGTTAAACAGCACATCCTTCATCGTCAGCGGCGAGCCGTTGGAAAACTTCACATTGTTTTTCAGGACAAAGAGGTATGTGGTTTTCTGATCCACATCCGGTGTTCCGGTTGTGGTAATCTGAAGGTCCTTGGTCACAACCGAATACGCGTCACCGTAGGTGTAGGAGCCGTTTTTGTCGTTTCCGAGCATGGATATCTGCGTCATGCCAACTACATTGCTGTCCGTTGCAGAGGTCGAAAAGAAGGGATTGAACACCTTATCAACCTCAAGCGTTGAAAACACCAGCGGGTCGGTTTCATTGTCATACGCCTTGCCGTTTTCCTTAGCAGAGTTACAGCCGCCACAGCCTGCGAAGCCGAACAGCATTGCGCCGCACAGGAAAACAGACAACAGCCTTCCGATCAGTTTGTTTTTCATTTTTCTATCTCCTTTATTGTATTACAGATTTAATCGGTCACACGTGTAAAGCGGACCGTCACCGAAGTGAACGACGAGCTGTCTCCCTCGGGGATAAAGCCGGACGGCTCGGTGATAACCGTCAGTCTTCCGTCTGCTTCAAAGCTGTCCTGCGGTAGCTTTTTCACGGACCATTCTCCGCTGACCGTCACGTTTTCAAAGGTCGCCCCCGTTGCCTTGAGGCAGAGCGGAGCAACATAGATACGCTTGGTCTTGGTCAGTCCCGTATCCACAATCACAGTGAAGTCGGAAAACGTCACATTCCGAACGGTTGCACCGCTGACATTGCGGAACAGCGCCACACGCAGAATCCCGCCCTCGCTGTCGAGGTCATCGTCTGTAACCAAATCATTCACGTCGTAGGTCAGACGGAAATTGCTTACCGTATAACCGTTCCCTTCAATCGTTCCCTTGTAGTCACCGAAGCCCGAAAACTCACCGCCTCCGAAGTCGATATCATTCATCAGGTAGATGTTTGCGTTCTTCTTAGCCCGCAGCTCGGCGGCAGTCCGCACAATCGCATATTCGCCCTTGATGTAGTCGCAGAACACCTGCACAGACGTTTCGGTGTCGCCCCCGGGGTGACGGAAGTCCGCGGTCAGCGGATTTCCGTCCGCATCGCGGTACTGTCCCGTAAAGGTATAGCCTGCACGTGTATCGGCGTAATCCAGATAATCGTCAAAAGCCTCACCCGCATCTACCGCGTAGGAATTGATAACCGTCACGGCACCATTTTCATCACGATAACAAATATCAAAGGTATAGCGAATTTCCTTTTTCCAGCAGGCGTAAAGCGTCACACCCTCCGCCCCGACCGTATCGCGGGTAAAATCCCATGGCTCGGAGTATGTCACTGTACCGTCTGCGGCAACCGTTCTGGTTTTATACCAGCCCTGTAGCACGAAGCCTGTACGCTTGATCTCCTCACCCGACAGCTTATCGGGTGGGCTGATTGCACCGCCGTCAAATCGGTAATACTGTGTAACGGCACGCTCACAGTTCTGATAAATCCCACCCTCGAGCTCGTATACGACCTTCACGCAATCCGAATAGTCCGAACCGCCTTTGCCGCATCCGACAGCAAGCAACGCGACCAGCAGAATTCCCACCAAAAACCAATATTTCTTCATCTTTCTCCGGACCTCGTCCGCTCCTCCTTATCCGATACTCAAATTATTTTTTTGCGCGTCTACGCGCCCGTGCGCGCGTGTACATACGCGTGTATACAAAAATGCAAGCGACGCCCGAACCGTCTGATAAATCAGACGGTTCGGGCGTCGCTTGCGCACCTATCTGTTGTGTTCCGTACAGAGAAAGCCCCGCTACAAAGCGCGACGAGGTCTGTCTGTCTGTCTGTCTGTCTGTCTGTCTGTCTGTCTGTCTGTCTGTCTG
>ERZ808252.850-NODE-850-length-26275-cov-7.015065_pt1 | contig 26275 bp, 19 predicted proteins | sample MGYA00521242_ERZ808252 | MGnify/ENA primary metagenome ERZ808252 (study PRJEB31516, sample SAMN03275581) | gut metagenome | biome: mammalia-associated habitat; material: feces | host: Papio cynocephalus | place: Kenya | collected 2012-08-07 ...
TACAAGGAAGCCTACGAGACGGCAGACTATTGGAAGGACTTTTTCTCGATCGAGACATTCGAGCCGGTAGGTATCCATGCGGTGAAGAATGAAAACCAAGTAGAGGAAGAGTGGTACGACCTCCAAGGGCGCAAACAAGGAAGCGGTGCGCGCGGCATCAGTATCATCAAGACGAGCGACGGAAAAACGAAAAAGGTTTGGAGAAAATAGGAGAAGGAAACCAATATAATCAGTTTAATATGATAAAAGCAAGATAAAACTTCACAAGACAACGTCCTTTGATGTCGCAGAAAGAGTATTAAATGCGGAGAACAACACCATCATTGGATCCATCACTTACACAAAGATAGCAATCATATGAGAATAGCAATTATTGGTGCAAATGCACCCGACTCAATGGAATGGCATTTTGCTGATGCATTCCAATTTGCAGGTTACGAAGCAAAGATATTTGATATCTACGAGAAGTTTCCTTATACAGTAAAACGACTAAAGCATTATTTCCAGGTGTTAGACAAGATTGGAAGGACGTATAGCGATAGCTATGATAGAAAACGATTCCTATCTGTCGCCAATAGCATTAACGAGTACAACCCTGATTTGGTGATTTGTTTTTATAGGGACATACATCCGGCTTTTGTTGATGCTGTCAAGAGCAAAAACAGAAGAGTCATTCATGTTAATCCCGATGCATTGACATCATTTGGCTATCAACAAGTGATAGCAGCCAACTACGATGCTTGGTTTACAAAGGACCCTTATATACTTGAGTTCATGAAAAATAAAGCCAAGTTGAATGCATTTATCTACAGCGAAGCTTTTAACCAGCGCTACAATCCTAAGCCGGCATGCACTAAAGCTGAGATGGAAAATGAAATGAATGTAGATGTCATGACATACGGAACACTCTATCCATATAGAGCCCGCATGGTGAGGGCTCTTGTAGATGAGGGAATCAATGTAAAATTGTATGGGGTTGTTCCACATCGTTTTTTTGATAAGGCTCTCGAAAAGTGTTATACCGGCAAGTATATAGTGGGCGAGGAGAAAGCCCGTACAATATATGGTGCTAAGATTATGTTCAATAATTTCCATTTTGCAGAGATAGAGTCGGTAAATTGCAGATTCTTTGAAGCAAATGGCTGTGGCGCTTTTCAGCTGTGCGACTACAAGTCCATCTTGAAAGACTTGTTACCGGTTGATCCGGAACTTGTTTCGTTTAAGACTATTGACGAAGGTGCAGAGAAAGTGAGATACTACCTCGCTCATCCTGAAGAAAGATACGCCATTGCAGAGAAAGTGTATCAATATTTCCTGGAGCAATACACATATGATCATTTGATTCAATATATACTCAAAATAGTTGAAACACTATGAAAATTACACTTTAGCGATAATCATGGAAAAGCCATTGGCAGATGAATCGTAAGGTTCTTGTCAATGGCTTTTGTTATGTGATGCAAGCAAAAAGGAACAAAGAACGATGCTGTTAGTGTAAAAAGTAGTATTTTTGCGAATAGTTAGCAAGTTAGACGCTGTCATTCATTTTCAATCCCATCTAAATGCGCCATGGAAAGACTTTTGCATTATGTTTGGCAACATAGGATATATGCCTACGGTTCGCTTCATACGACCGGTGGCAAGCCTGTCGAGGTGATATCGACCGGTTTGCACAACAATGATGCAGGTCCGGACTTTATTGATGCGAAGCTGAAAATCGGGGATGAACTTTGGGCCGGCAATATCGAGATTCACATGTCGAGCAGTGATTGGAAACGGCATCGCCACGACTCGGATATGGCATATGACAATGTGGTGCTTCATGTTGTAGACAGGGACGATTGCGAAGTCTTTACGTCGAAAGGGCGCAAGGTAGAGCAAGTGGTTCTGCATGTCCCTTCTTATGTCGAGGAGCATTATAATGAGCTTTACAGGGCGAGTTCGGATATGCCTTGCTATCGTCATGCCGTCGAGTTGCCTGCCGTTACCATTGGCAATTGGATGGACAGGTTGGCAACAGAGCGGCTTGAGGATAAGACACGCCGCATAGTGGATTTGGCCGAACGTCTGGACGGTGACTGGGAAAACGCATTGTTTGTTACGCTTGCCCGGAGCTTTGGATTTGGCATCAACAGCGAAGCCTTTGAGGAGTGGGGGATGCATATTCCCTTGATGGCGGCCGGCAAGCATCGTGATGATATCTTTCAAATAGAATCCTTGTTTCTGGGTCAGGCCGGCTTGTTGGATGAAGCCGTGTTGCCATCGGTATATCGTGACGAAGCCTTGCATGAGGGTTATTTCAAGAAGCTGCAGACAGAGTATGCCTTTTTGGCCAATAAGTTTTCGTTGCAGCCCATGAACGGTGCAAGGTGGCGTTTCTTACGCATGCGTCCTCAGAACTTTCCACATATCCGACTTGCGCAATTGGCCCATCTGTATGTGTCGCGTCAGGTAAGTGTCTCAAGTATCACAGGCGCAGAGACACTCGACGATGCCCGGCGTTTGTTTGTTACTGCCGTTACACCTTATTGGCAGACTCATTATGTCTTTGGATCGACCACAACTGTATCGTCGAAGAATTTGCGTGAGGCTTCTGTGGATTCATTGCTAATCAATGCTGTGGTGCCGATGCTTTATGCTTACGGCATTCATCGTTGCCATATGGAGTATTGCGACAGGGCTTTGCAGTTTCTGGAGCAAATCAAGCCCGAAAACAATCATATCATACGCCTTTGGCTGACTTACGGAATGCCGGTGAAGTCGGCAGCGGACAGCCAGGCTTTGATACAGCTCAGGAAACAATATTGCGACCGCAAGGACTGCCTGCGATGCCGCTTTGGAACAGAATATCTGAAGACAACACATGTTTATCACGTTTTACAGGAACCGAAGAAATGAAGAATTATATTTTCCGTCTTGAGATGGCGGTACGCGACTATGAGTGCGATATACAAGGGATAGTGAATAATGCCAATTACCTGCATTTTATGGAACATACACGTCATCAGTTCTTATTGACAGAAGGTGTAAGTTTTATAGACTTGCACCTTCGTGGAATCGATTGTGTGGTTGCCCGTATTAATGTTGCCTTCAAGACACCGTTGCGCAGTGATGACAAATTCATAAGCTGCTTGAATATCAGGAAAGACGGTGTGAAGTATGTCTTTGAACAAGACATCTACAGGGCTGCCGATGAGAAGCTTTGCATCAAGGCTATTGTAGATACCGTTTGCATTGTCAATGGCCGGCTTTCGGAGTGTGAAGAACTGAATGTGTCGTTCGGGAAATACTTTGAATAAATACTGCCAATGACCGACGAAAGCTTTTATGCCATTGCACTCAGCCGGTTGAAAGGCCTGGGACTTCAGAATGCGCTGACCCTTTACCGCGAAGTAGGTTCGGCCAAAGATGTCTTCATGGGACTGGTCGAGCTGAAAGGAAAAGAGCCGGCATTGCATTCGCGAATACAGAAAATTCTGGATGAGGGGTCTTCAGCGGCTCTCAAAGCTGCAGAAGAGGAGATGGCATTTTGCAAGAAACACGGCATTGAAGTTCTTGATGTCGGTTCGGAGGCTTACCCCTATCGCCTCAGGCAGTGCAAGGATGCACCATTGGTGCTGTACTATAAAGGAAATACAGACCTTAATGCCCTGCATGTGGTAACCGTTGTGGGCACGCGGCGTTGTACGGAATATGGAAAAGACCTTTGCCACAGTTTTACTTCAGATCTTGCACGCCTTTGCCCCGATACGCTCGTTGTAAGCGGTCTGGCTTATGGAATCGACATTCATGCCCATCGTGGTGCGTTGTCAGCCGGGCTGCCTACGGTAGCAATACTTGCGCATGGGCTGGACCGGATTTACCCTTATGCCCATCGCGAAACGGCCAAGCTGATGGTGGAGCATGGAGGTTTGCTGACCGAATTTCCCATTGGCACGAATCCCGACAAGGGAAATTTCGTGCGTCGCAATCGCATAGCGGCAGGTATGTGCGATGCTTGTGTGGTTGTGGAGAGCGGCAGCAAGGGAGGTTCGTTAATCACTGCGAATCAGGCCATGAGTTATGACCGTCAGGTTTTTGCCTTTCCCGGCCGTTCGACGGATGAAGTTTCTCAAGGCTGTCATGCACTGATACGTAAGAACACAGCCGGTCTTATCACCTGTGCCGAGGATATGGTGTGTGACATGGACTGGATTACGCAGCAGCAACGGGCTGAAGCCTTGCAGAAGCCATCCCATCCCGAGCTGTTTCCCCGGCTGTCTGACGACGAGCAGGCCTTGGTGGGTCTGCTTCAAGGATGCGACGGGCTTCAAATCAACCAGGCTGTATTGAAAACCGGTCTTCCCGTAGGCAAGGTCGCATCGCTTTTTCTTGAACTTGAAATCAAAGGCATCATTAAATGCCTGCCGGGATATATCTATCGTTTAATCCAATGAATAAAACATTTTGTCATATGAAAAAAACATCTTTGTTATTGCTTTTGCTGTTTGCCCATTTAGGGATGATGGCCATGTCTGCCGCAGTCAAAAAAGAGAGTAGGGCGGACAAGATAGTGCGTGAAATACATAATCCGAAGTCAAAGTACGTGATTGTGGTGTGCCACCGTGGTGATTGGCGCAATTATCCCGAAAACTCTTTGCAGTCGATAGAGTCGATTATCAGGATGGGAGCAGACATGATGGAACTTGACTTGAAACTCACCAAGGACAGCGTACTGGTGCTTTGCCACGACAAGACTGTGGACCGTACAACGACGGGCCGAGGCAAAGTGAGTGATCTGACCTATGCAGAAATCAGCAAGCTTTATCTGAGGCGCGGTCATGGTGTTGCCGACCCACGCTACAGGATGCCGACATTGCGTGAAGCTCTCAAGGTATGCAAAGACCGCATAACGGTCAATGTGGACCAAGGATATGAGTACTACGACCTTGTATTAAAGGTTACCGAAGAGCTTGGTGTGACGGATCAGGTATTGATAAAAGGCAAGCACGCGGCTCGTGATGTGGCAGAAAAGATGGCCAGTCATCGGCACAATATGATGTACATGCCTATAGTTGGTCTGCCCGGTAAGGCTGGAGAGGCATTGATAAATGAATATAAGCAAAGGAACGAAGTGCCATTAGCTTATGAAGTATGCTGGAAAGAGATGACTCCGGTTGTCAAGGGCTATATGCAGCAAATCCTTGCATCGGGGGCCAAGCTTTGGGTGAATGCGCTTTGGCCCTCCTTGAATGGCGGCCTCGATGACGATGCAGCCTTTGATGGCGATCCCGAAAAGGTGTACGGGCAGTTGCTGGGATTCGGAGCCAGCATGATACAGACCGACCGTCCGGAATACCTGATAAAATACTTGCAGAAAAAGGGACGTCATACGTTGAAGTAAGGCCGTGCCGGCATGATTGTTTACTAAACGGGTTGTTCTTATGTGTTTCAAGACTTTTTTGTGTGTGATAACGGGCTTGTTGGCATGTTGGCATGCTTTTGCCCAAGGCACGGTTGAGGACTATCGGCGTGCCAATGCCTTGTATGGCAAATATGCGGGAAAAGTTGTCAATGCCGATTTGTCGCCCCATCGTGTTGACGGTGAAGAAGCTTTCTGGTATGTGATTCAAGCCAATGGTAAAAGGGAATACAGGCTGCTGAATGCCGAATCCATGACCGAAAACCTGCTGTTCGACCATGAGCATCTGGCTTCCTGTCTGTCAAGCAGTATACAGAAAGCTGTTGATGCTGCCAATATGTCTTTGGGCGATTTGCGTTTCGATGCAGAGAAGCATTCCATGGAGTTTTCCTTTGACAACCGCAGGTTTCGCTATGATATCCTCAAGCGTGAGCTCATCAAAGTGGAGCCTCGCCGGCAAGGACATTACGGCAAATCGCGTCATTGGATGGAGGTTGATGATGAACGTTCGCGAAGTGAAGTGACATCACCCGACGGCAAGACACAAGCCTATATACGCGAAAACAATGTGTGGGTGCGCGATGTGAAGTCGGGTCGTGAACGGGCTTTGACACAAAACGGCACGGAAGGCTTCTATTATTCCTCGCATCTTCAGTGGTCGCCCGACGGACGCTACATAGCTGTCTGCCGCCTGCGTCCTGCCCTCAAGCATTATGTGCATTACGTGGAGTCATCGCCTCGCAGTCAGTTGCAGCCATTGCTCCACAAGCAAGAGTATGCCAAGCCCGGCGATGAGCTCAACTATAAGGTGCCATGCCTCTTGGATGTGGAGCAGGGCAGGCTGATCGAACCTTCGTCTACGGAGCTTTTTGAGCGGCAGTATGCACTGACCAATCTTCGTTGGGATGCTGACAGCCGTGCCGTTACTTTTGAGTATAACGAGCGTGGCCATAAGGTCTATCGTGTCCTTGAGTTGTCTGTGGAGTCGGGGTCTGTGCGTACGCTGATTGAAGAGACCGGAGATAAGTATGTGAATTACCCGTTTCTTTGGCGGCATGATCTAGAGGACGGACGTCACATTTTGTGGGCGAGTGAGCGTGACGGCTATAGAAATCTGTATCTCTATGACCGGAAAACAGGTCGTCCTGTGCGACAGGTGACCCATGGCAAATGGTATGTGCGCGATGTGGTGCGTGTGGATGAGGCCGGCAAGACAATATATTTCTCTGCCAATGGCGGTGTAGACAATGAAGACCCTTACTTCATCCATTATTACAAGATAGGATTTGACGGCAAGAAGCTGACGCGGCTCACACCTTCACACGGTACGCATCAGGCTGTGTTTTCAAATGATTACAAGTACTTGATGGACACTTATTCCACCATATCACAGGCTCCTGTGACCGAGCTGCGCAGTGCTGCCGACGGCCGTCTGCTCAAGACGGTGGCCAAGGCCGACATTTCGGCCCTGAAAGCCTGCGGCTGGCGTGCTCCCGAATCCTTTTGTGCCAAGGGACGTGATGGCAAGACTGATATATGGGGCATTATAGTGCGCCCGTCCCATTTTGACTCAACGCGCACTTATCCCATTGTAGAATACATCTATGCCGGGCCGGGAAGCCAGTATGTTCCCAAGTCATTCAGGTCTTTTATCTGGGATATGTCTAACCTTGCAGAACTGGGGTTTATCGTTGTGCAGTCTGATGGCATGGGCACTTCTTACCGTTCCCGTGAGTTCGAAAATGTATGCTACAAAAACTTGCAAGACGCAGGTTTTCCCGACCGTATAGCGTGGATAAAGGCTGCGGCGCGCAAATATCCGTATATGGATACCACACGTGTGGGCATCTTTGGTGGCTCTGCCGGAGGTCAGGAGAGCATGGCTGCCGTGTTGTTTCACCCGGATTTCTACAAAGCTGCCTATAGTGCCTGCGGATGCCATGACAACCGTATGGACAAGATATGGTGGAACGAGCTGTGGATGGGTTATCCTGTCGACAGTTCGTATGTACGGGCCTCAAATGTCGAAAACGCTCATCTGCTCAAGCGTCCTTTGATGCTTGTGGTCGGAGAGCTTGACGATAATGTTGATCCTGCCTCTACCATGCAGGTGGCAAATGCCTTGATCAAAGCCGGAAAAGACTTTGAGCTGGTGGTGCTGCCCGGCGAGCATCACACCTTGGGAGGCCGCTTTGGCGAGCACAAGCGTTATGATTTCTTTGTCAGACACCTGTTGGGTGTCAGGCCGCCCCGCTGGGATGAGCTTAAGCCATAGGGTTTATTTCATGAAAGCAAGGTAGACTGCTGCCACAAGGCACAGGAATGCAGCAATGTGATTCCAGTGAAACGACTCGCCTTTAAAGAATACTGTGGTGAACGCTATAAACACAGTTAGGGTGATGACTTCCTGAATCACTTTGAGCTGTATCAGGGAAAAGGGGCCGCCGTTTTCGTGAAATCCGATGCGGTTGGCAGGGATTTGGAAGCTATACTCAAACAGGGCGATGCTCCAGGAGAATAGGATTACGGCATAAAGTGGCCAATGTGTGCTGATTTTCATTTCCTGAAGTTTCAGGTGGCCATACCAGGCGAAAGTCATGAATATGTTGGAAACGACAAGGAGCAGAACGGTTTGTAATGCTTTCATTTGCGGCTTTGATACTTTAAAAACGGCTGCAAAGTTAGGCAAAATAGCTTGATTGCAGCCTTTTTTGCGGCTTTGTCTTTTCGTTTTTGCCAACTTCGATTAGTTCTTTTTTACCGGCAACCGATGGATTATTTCGTACTTTTGCGGCATCGATCAGCAATGTCAGATGAAGCAGTGTGTATATCCCGTGGCCGGAATGAGTTGTGCTTCGTGTGCCGCTCATGTACAGAGTGCTTTGCGCAAGACGGCAGGCGTGGCCGAGGCTGATGTAAACTACGCTGATTCGACTGCGCGTGTGCTCTATGACGAATCGGCTGTCAACGAGTCTGTTTTGCGCGAAGCCGTGAGGGCAGCAGGCTATGATCTTGTCTGTGATGCCGGCGATGATTCTGTCGGGAAGATGCAGGCCGACGAGTACAGCCGTTTGAGAAAGGATACGTTGGCCGCCTTTTTGCTGGCCGTTCCCCTTAATGTTCTTTGTTTTGTTCACGGGCATTGGGCTCCGTGGTGCATGTGGTTGCTGTCTACAATCATTATAGGTTGCATGGGTCGATGTTTCTATGTCAGTGCCTGGCGTCAGGCGGTTCATCGCAGCTGCAATATGGATACGCTGGTGTCACTCAGCACATCCATTGCCTATCTGTTCAGTGTCTGCAACCTTCTGTTTCGTGACTTTTGGCTTTCTCATAATGTGGTTCCCCACCTCTACTTTGAGGCTTCGGGCAGTGTCATTGCCTTTATTCTGCTGGGGCGTATGCTGGAAATGCGAGCCCGTCTCAGTGCAGGCGAGGCCATCCGACGCCTGGCCGGTTTGCAGCCTGCGGCGGCCCTGGTGGTTGCTGAGGGCGGCGAACGTATGACTGATATCCGTCAGATAACCCGGGGACAAGTCATCAGTGTCCATCCCGGCGAGCGCATTCCGTTGGACGGTAAGGTGACCGAGGGTACCACCTATGTTGACGAGAGCATGCTGAGCGGCGAACCTGTGCCTGTTGCCAAGCAGTGTGGTGATGCCGTCTATGCCGGAACGCTCAATCAGAACGGTGCTTTCAGGATGATGGTTGTCAAGACATCGGCGGATACGGTGCTTAGCCGCATCGTTGCTTTGGTGCGTGAGGCGCAGGGCTCCAAACCCCCGGTGCAGCGTATGGTTGACCGTGTGGCAGCCGTTTTTGTTCCCGTTGTCATATCCATTGCCGTGATATCTTTCCTTGCATGGCTGCTTTTAAGCCCCTCTGACGGGCTTTATCACGGCCTGCCGGCTATGGTTACCGTGCTGATTATTGCGTGTCCCTGTGCGCTTGGTTTGGCCACTCCCATGGCTTTGATGGTGGGCATTGGCAGGGGTGCCGAGTGGGGTATTCTGATTAAGGATGCCACAGCTCTCGAAACAGCCTGCCGTGTGGATGCGATAGTGCTCGACAAGACAGGCACGCTCACCGAGGGACATCCGCGTGTGACGGGCGAATGCTGGACCGACGAGGGCAGGCCTTTGCGCCCGGTTTTTGCCGCAATGGAAGGGCAGAGCCGCCATCCTCTGGCCATAGCTGTGGCGGAGTGGTTCAAGGGGATGCAAGGGGTCTCGGATGTTTCCTTCAGGCAATTGCACGAGCTGCATGGCAGGGGCGTGATGGCGCTATGTAGTGACGGAGCCACTTATTATGCCGGCAATGCCCGGTTGATGGCCGAGAAGGGCATTGACGTTTCCGAAGAACTGAGGGACCGTGCTGCCGAGTGGGAGGCTTCGGCCATGACGGTCTTGTATTTTGCTGATGCTCATCGCGCATCGGGCATCATGGCTTTGGCCGACACGCTGAAGCCCGGTGCGGCTGCCGCGGTGGCCGAATGGCGACGCATGGGCATTGATACCTATATGCTGACGGGCGACAATGCCGCTGCTGCCGAGGCTGTGGCCAAGGTGCTGGGCATAAGGAACTACAGGGCAGGTGTTATGCCCGACGACAAAGCTCACTTTGTGAAGAACCTGCAACAACGTGGGCACACGGTGGCCATGATTGGTGACGGCATCAACGATAGCGCGGCACTGGCTCAAGCCAATCTGAGCATTGCCATGGGGCAAGGCAGCGACGTGGCCATGGATGCCGCCATGATGACTTTGCTCTCAGGCGATCTGGCCAGGGTGGGCGAGGCCATCCGACTGTCGCATCTCACGGTGAGGACCATCCGTCAAAACCTTTTTTGGGCTTTCATCTACAATATGATAGCCATTCCCGTGGCTGCCGGAGTGCTCTATCCCGTGTGCGGCTTCCTGCTGAATCCTCTTGTGGGAGGGGCTGCCATGGCTTTCAGCAGTGTCAGCGTGGTGATGAACAGCCTTTTGCTGAGGCACCGCCGCTTGTCGGATGTGGTGCAAGTGCATGATAAAACAAGTGTAAAACCAATAAAGATAACAGACAATCTTATGAGAAAAACTTACAAAGTGGAAGGCATGATGTGCCAGAACTGCCGCAAACATGTTGAGGACGCGCTCAATTCCATTGAGGGTGTAAAGGCCAAAGTGGTGCTTGAGACTGGACTGGCCGAGGTGGTTTTTGACAAGGAAGAGATACCTCGTGACGAGCTTCAGGCCGTGGTTAACGAGAAGGCCGGCGACTACAAGCTGATTTAACCAAGGCTTATGCCCTATGAACTGTACACATCGCAGGTTGTTTCCTGGCTTGAAACACATTGTTTCCTGTACATGTCACAGGTCGTTTCCTGTACATGAAACACATTGTTTCCTGTACATGTCACACGTTGTTTCACCTACATGAAACAGTTGTGATCTGTACACATCGCAAGCAGTGGTCTGCAGGGATGTGATTTTCCCTGTCTGAGACTGAATTTACAGCTCATAAAGACAAAAACTCCCGGTATGCTTTTCGGTGCATGCCGGGAGTTTTTGTTGCGAGTCTCAAAGAAACACTATGGCTGTGTGGTCTCCAGGGGGCGGTAGTTGATGCCTGCAGCCTGCAGACGCGGGAGCTGTGCCTTCATGCGTTTCAGGAAGTCGTCCCAGTTTTGTTCCTGTTTGGGGGTCCAGGCCTTTTCCACCATGGCGAGAGCCCGCGGAAAGGCCATAAACTGCATGCGTGCCTCGGTGGGGATGAACTCGCCCCATATGTTGGATTGTATGCCTTTGATGAGCTTGAGCTGCTTTTCGTTGAGGTCGGCAGGAATCACATCGCTTGTGTAGATGCGCTTGATGGTGTTGTTGTCCTGCCCGTAATCGAAGTAGCAGTAGGTGGTGGGGCACACCACAACTTCGTTGCCCATATTGGTCGACTTCTGTGCCACGTCGGCATGGTCGCCTCTCCACCAATACACAGTGGCCGTTTTGGACAGTCCGCCCTCGAGAATCTCGTCCCATCCCATCAGCTTTTTGCCGTGTTGGTTGAAGTAACGTTCCATATATTTGGTAAACCAAGCCTGGAGCTCGGCCACATCTTTCAGGCCTTCGTCCTTGATACGTCTTTGGCAGTCGGGGCACTTTGTCCAGTGATCGCGGTTTACTTCATCGCCACCTATATGTGCATATTCATAGGGGAAGAGCTTGAAGATCTCTGCATATACGTTCTTGCAAAATTCCAGAGTGGACTCTTTGCCCAGGCACAATGGGTCCTCACCATCGTTGCTACACGACAGCCAAGGATAACATTGCGTGGTCACCCAATTGTGGCCCGGCATGTCGATTTCCGGTATAACGTCGATTCCTCTGACTGCTGCAAAGCGCACCACTTCGCGAATATCGTCCTGCGTATAAAAGCCACCGTAGAGCTTTTTGCCGTCGACTGTCTTGCAATACTTCTCGGGAATCTGCAACGTAGGATTGTTTTCGGCCTTGGCACGGTTCTGGCATGCAATGTCAATGTCGGGACGGAACTCGCGCCAGGCTCCCTTTTCGGTGAGCAGGGGATACTTGTTGATTTGTATACGCCAGCCCACACCGTCGATGAGATGCCAGTGGAACTTGTTGTATTTGTAGAGAGCCATGTGGTCAAGGAAGCGTTCGGTCTCCTCAACAGAATAGAAGTGGCGTGACGGGTCGAGCATGAGTCCGCGCCAATGGTAGGCAGGTTTGTCATAGATTTCTACGGCAGGAACAGTCCAGTCCACTCCGGTTGCCACCTCGCGCTTCTCTATTTCGTCGGGCAGAAGCTGGCGCAACGAAGCTATGCCGTTGACGATGCCGCGGTAGCTTTTGGCCTTGATGGTTACTTTCTTGCCGGTGACCGAGAGGGTGTAGCTCTCGTCTTTGTCGTTGCGGGGTGTCTGCATCACAAGGCTTATCTGGCCTTGTCCCTGACGCACCTTTATCTTATTGTAGCCTGTGGCGCGTGTCAGAATGCGGCGCAGGTAGTAGGCTGCATCCTTGATGGCAGCGTTGTTGAAGCCGATGGTCTGTCCGTCGGTCAGCCGGAATGTCCCTGTTCCTTCGACAACTTTCGTAGGTTTGGGAATGATGTTCACCTCGGCCATGGCCGAAGATGTTGCTAACAGCATGAATGCTAACAGTAATGTTTTGAAATGTTTCATTGTTATGTGAATGTTACGGATGTTTGGTCGGAGTGGGGGAGCGGCCTTGTCAGTGGGCCTCAAGCCAGTTGGAGCCCCATCCCAGTTCGGCAACGAGAGGCACCTGCATGGCATAGGCCTGTTCCATTTCTGTCTTGACGATGAGCGCCACCCGCTCTTTCTCTTCGGGCAACACACTGAAGTCGAGCTCGTCGTGCACCTGAAGAATCATCTTGGACTGTAGCTGCTCTTTGTGAAACCTTTGGCTGATGCTCACCATGGCCGCCTTGATGATGTCTGCGGCCGAGCCTTGTATAGGTGCATTGATGGCATTGCGTTCGGCATAGCCCCTCACAACAGCGTTGCGCGAACTGATGTCGGGCAGATAGCGGCGGCGGTGAAAGATGGTTTCTGCGTAGCCCCTCTGCCGAGCTTTGGCAATACAGGCATCCATAAAGTCGCGGATGCCGGGGAAGGTATTGAAATAGTTGTCGATGAGTTCCTTGGCTTCTGTGCGCGAAATGCCTATGCGCTGTGCCAGCCCAAAGACGGTGATGCCATAGATAATGCCGAAGTTGGCCGTCTTGGCCTTGCGGCGCTCATCGGCTGTTACGTCAGTGATGGACTTGTGATATATCCTGGCTGCCGTTGCGGCATGTATGTCGTGACCCTGGCGGAAGGCATCTATCATGTGGGGGTCACTGCTGAGGTGGGCCATGACCCTTAGTTCTATCTGTGAATAGTCGGCCGAGAGAAACTCACACCCCGGCTCCGGAATGAACACCCTGCGTATGTCCTTGCCGTCTTCTCCGCGTACGGGGATGTTCTGCAGATTGGGATTGCTCGAGCTGAGCCGCCCCGTGGCAGTCACGGTCTGGTTGAAGCTGGTGTGGATGTGGCCGGTACGTGAGTTCACAAGTGCGGGAAGTGCGGTGACGTAGGTAGACAGCAGCTTTTTGATGCCGCGATATTTGAGCAGGCTGTCCACCACGGGCGAGCCTGCACGCAGCTCTTCGAGCACTGCTTCTGAGGTGACATACTGGCCGCTTTTTGTCTTTTTGGGCTTTTCAAGGAGGTGGAGCTCACTGAAAAGTACGTCGCCCACCTGACGCGGAGACGACAGGTTGAAGGGCTTGTCCTCGTGGCCACTGAGTCTGTAAACCTCGTGTTCGTAGTCTTGCATGCGACGGGTGAACTGTCGTGATGTCTCGTGAAGCTTGTCGAGGTCTATCACAACACCGTTGTGTTCCATTTCGGCCAGTACACCGCTCAGGGGCATCTCGATGTTTTCAAACAGAGGGGTTTCGTCCAAACGTTTGAGTTCGTCGGTCAGGATGGGCTTCAGCCGCAGGGCCATGTCGGCCTGTTCGCATGTGAAGTCCTTGCGGAGGTCATCGGGAAGCAGGCGCATGTCGCGTTCTTCTCTCCAATGACTGCCGAAGTATTGTTCCAGACTGATGCCTGTGTGGTGTAGGTATATCTCGGCAAGATAGTCCGGATTGTGTTTCAGTTCCGGTTGGATAAGGTAGTGGGCTATGGCTGTGTCGAAGAGCGGGCCTTTCAGGTGGATGTCATAGCTCATTAAGACTAATTGTGAAAACTTCAGATTATTGCCGATTTTTCCTATTTCATCGTTTTCAAAGATGTTTTTGAGCTGTTGGATGGTTGCGGGGCTTCGTAAGTCGTCGTGTATAGGCATGTAATAGGCTTCATTGGCTGAGAGGGCTATGCCTATTCCGCAAATTTCGGCCGAGATGCCGCTGAGTGAGGTGGTTGCTATGCTAAAAGCGAAGTTTTTTTCAGCACAAATTTTGGCAATAATTTTGTTTGTTTCTTCTTGATTGTCAATTGCTTTGTAGTTTGAAATATCAAATTTAACCGCCTTGAAAATCGCTCGAAATGATTCTTCGTGTGTCTCATCGGCATTTGAGCTGAATAGATCGCGTTGAACAGGGGGTGCTTCATGTGTATCCTGACTGTTGCAGATCTTTTTGATGAAAGAGTTGAACTCTAATTTGCCGAAAGTGGCTTTCAGGGCTTCGAGGTTGCTTTCCTGCCGTTTTAGTTGTTGGGGGTCGAAGTTGAGGGGCACGTCGGTCTTGATGGTGACAAGGTATTTTGAGAACATCACCTGCTGCTTGTTGTCGATGAGTCTTTCCTTGAGCTTTCCCTTGAGTTCGTCGGTATGGTTGTAGATGTCTTCGATGGTGCCATATTTTTCGATAAGGGTTTTGGCTGTTTTTTCGCCCACTCCGGGGCACCCGGGTATGTTGTCGGCGGTATCGCCCATAAGGCCCAGCAGGTCGATTACCTGTGATGTGCGTTCAATGCCATACTTATCGAGGATGTCCTCCTCGCGGAGCAGGCTGTGTCCTCCCGTTTCCGGCCGCCACTGATATGTATGCTTCGTGACGAGCTGTCCGTAGTCCTTGTCGGGTGTGACCATGTAGGTTTGCATGCCGGCTGCCTCGGCTTTTCGGGCCAGAGTGCCGATGATGTCGTCAGCTTCATAGCCGGCTATTTCGAAGATAGGTATATTGTAGGCCTCGATTATCTGCTTGATGTAGGGTACGGCCTTGCGGATATCTTCCGGAGTGGCTTCGCGTTGTGCTTTGTAGTCGGGGTAGGCTTCGTGCCGGAAGGTGGGTCCTGCAGGGTCGAAAGCCACAGCTATGAAGTCGGGATGTTCCTTAGTGAGGATTTCTTCGAGGGTGTTTACAAAGCCGAAAATGGCTGAGGTGTTCAACCCGTATGAAGTAATCCGAGGGTTGCGGATAAGGGCGTAGTAGCTACGATATATCAGGGCATATGCGTCCAGAAGGTAGATTTTTTCCATGCAAAACTCTTTTCAGCATGTAAAAATAGGGAAAATAAATGAGGTTTTGCCTTATTAAATTCGTATTTTTGCGCCATAAAGTAAGATTTGTGAATCAACTTGAGCGCATAAAAGCACCTATAAGTGCTGATTTAGAGCATTTCAATGGTATTTTGGATGATACATTGCGTCATCCCAACCCCCTGTTGAATGCCATCTTCGAGCGTGTCAGCAGCCATCGCGGTAAGCAGATGCGCCCCGTGCTTCTATTCTTGGTTGCACGTGAGTTTGGCAGTCCCACGGATGCCACCTATTACGCAGCTGCCATGCTGGAGTTGCTGCACAATGCCAGCCTTATACACGATGACGTGGTTGACGAGAGCGACGAGCGACGTGGCCAGGTGGCTCTTCATTCGCAGTATGGTAACAAGGTGGCGGTGCTGGTGGGCGATTTCTTGCTTTCTTCTTCGCTCGAAAAGGCTGCCCAAACAGGCAACCTGCGCATTGTGAAACATATATCCCAATTGGGCAAACAACTCTCGTCGGGCGAAATCATCCAGCTTTCCAACACTTATACTGACGAGTTTTCGGAGGAATCCTATTACGATGTGATTGGTCTGAAGACGGCATCTCTCTTTGCTTCTACGGCTGAGGTGGGGGCCATCTCCGTGGGTGCTCCCGATGAGATGTGCCGCATGATGTATGACTTTGGCTACAATGTGGGCATGTGCTTCCAGATAAGGGACGACATTTTTGACTATTTCGACAACCCGCAAATTGGCAAACCCACGGGCAATGACATGATGGAAGGCAAGCTTACTCTGCCGGCCATACATGTGCTTAACGGCGTTGCTGATGAAGATATGAGACAGCTTGCACGCAAAATAAAGCAGGGTCTTTCCGACAAATCCGAAATACTTAGGCTTGTGGACTTTACAAAGCAGAACGGTGGGGTGGAGTATGCTGAGCAGCGCATGTCTGAGTATGCAAGCAAAGCTGAGGCACTTATTGCCGGATTTACCCATAAAGATATACGCGAATCCCTGATGCAGTATATCGACTTTGTATTGCAGCGCACCATTTGACGAGGCTCATTGCCGTGCAGCCTGTGCCACACTTGCAACACACAATATACATACTGTAAAAACAACCCCAAAACCTTCGGGTTACGATGTGTACAGTTTGTGCGTGCGATCTGTACACATCGCAGGGTACAATGTGCCGCATTGCAGGGTGCGATGTGTACAGACTGCAATATGCGATGTGTACACATCGTAGGGTGCAATGTGCCGCATCGTAGGGTGCGATGTGTACAGACTGCAACGACAACCTGTGACAAAGATGGTTTGCTGCGGCCTAAAAGTAGGTCACCTTTTCCCCTTTGATGTCGCTCAGGATGCTGTTTGCCAGACTGCTTGCGCCAAACCGGAGCCAGTTGGGTGTAAGCCACTCTTCTCCGAGTGTCTCTTTTACAATGGTATAGTATTTGATGGCGTCATCAACGGTGCGTATGCCTCCGGCAATCTTGATGCCTGTTTTGCGCCCCGTTTCTTCGTGATATTCCTTGATGGCCTTGCACATGGTATAGACAGCAGCCGGCGTAGCTCCGGGTTCAACCTTGCCGGTTGAGGTCTTGATGAAGTCGGCGCCGCTGTACATGGCCATGAGGGCTGCTTTCTTGATGTTTGTTGCCGTCTGCAAAGCCCCCGTTTCCAGAATGACCTTCAGATTGGTCTCTTCGCCGCAGATGGCCTTTATCTCGTCAATTTCATCGCTGACCTGCTCGTAGTCACCACTTAGAAAATAGCCTACAGACATAACCATGTCAACCTCGGTGGCACCGTCTTTCAGTGCGAGAGCCGTCTCGACCGTCTTTACTTCGGGAAAGGTCTGCGACGAGGGAAAGCCGCCGCACACACAGGTGACGGCCATATTGTCGACTTCGAGCGAGCTGCCTGCTACAGAAGCAAAGCGGGGGTAGATGCAGATGGCCGCGGGGTGGGGGAAGTCAAGGTTCTCGTCTGCAAAGCGGTTTATCTTTTCCGTGAGCTTCAAAATGCTTTCTTCGTTGTCGGTGACCTTCAGCGAGGTAATCTCCAGACAGCTGAATATGAGTTTTTTTATAGCTTCTGTGTTATTCTCTTTGACCTTTTCCGAAAGGATAATTTTGGCGGCTTCCTGCACAAGTTCGTCGTGCAAATGCATGTTGTACTTCTGAAACATCTGCTCATATTTGGATGTTTCGCGTGTTTCTTCCTCGTGGTGGTGATGGTGATGTTCTGTTGTCATTCTGCTTTAAGTTTAGGGTTGTTAATATGACGTTCTGAATCTCTGCGTGTCTTTTTCTCAATGCTTTGCATGAAAGCCTGCGTCAGGTCTACACCGGTCTGGTTGGCCAGGCATAGCAGCACCCAAAGAATGTCGGCCATTTCTTCCGAAGGGTCTTGCTGCTCCCCGGGCTTGAAACTCTGGTCTCCGTATTTGCGCGACATGATGCGTGCCAGTTCTCCCACTTCTTCCGTAAGGCAGGCCATATTGGTTAACTCGCTAAAGTATCTCACACCAATGGTTTTGATCCATTTGTCAACGGTGAGTTGCGCCTCTTTGATGGTGATATCTTCCATAATAAGACAAAGGTAAGCATTTCATTTCACCTGCCGGAGCAATTGCAGAAAAGAAATTTCATTCCTTGTTCTTGGTGTCCATGCAGATGGTAACCGGCCCGTCGTTGAGCAATTCCACCTTCATGTCGGCACCAAACGTGCCGGTTTTCACCTCCTTGCCAAGCTCATCCGACATCTTTTTGCAGAAATCTTCATACAGGGGTATCGCCGTTTCGTGACCCGCAGCCCTGAGCCATGAAGGCCTATTCCCCTTTTTGTAGGATGCCATCAAAGTGAATTGACTCACCACAAGTAGTTCTCCATCAATGTCCTTTATAGATAGATTCATCACACCTGCCTCGTCGTCGAAGATGCGCAGACCGGCAATCTTCTTTACCAGCCAGAGGGTGTCTTCGACAGTGTCGGCACTCTCGATGCCCAAAAGAACCAGCAGGCCCTTTTCGATGTGCGATTTCAATGTCCCGCTTATGCTTACAGAAGCATGTCTAACCCTTTGAATTACAACTCTCATTCTTCCTCGTTTTTACTTTCGATAAAAGGGTGCAGAGCCAAAAACAACTTGCTTCCCCTCTTTTTGCCCAGCACTTCTTCGAGCCTTTCCTGCGGGGCTTCAACCAACCGCTTGTAGCTCTTGAACTCTTTGATTAGCAATGATTTTGTCGCTTCTCCCACACCTTTGATGTCGTCTAATGCGGAGTGCGTCTGACTCTTCATTCTTTTTTTGCGGTGAAAAGCTATGGCAAACCGATGCACTTCGTCCTGCATCCGCGTGAGCAACCTAAACAGTTCGCTGCTCTGACTCATGCCCACCACAACCGCAGGACTGCCATACAGCAACTCGTTGGTCCTATGCCTGCTGTCCTTGCTCAGGCCGGCAATGGGAATCTTTAGTCCGAGTTCGTCTTCCACCACCTTGCGGACACACTCCATCTGTCCCTTGCCCCCGTCGGTGATAATCAGGTCGGGCAACTTCTTGCCCTCCTCGATAAGACGCTTGTATCTGCGTCTCACCACTTCCTGCATCGAGGCATAGTCGTTCGGGCCTATTACAGACTTGATCTCGTAAGTCCTGTATTCTTTCTTGGCAGGCTTAAGTTTCTCAAACACCACACAGCCGGCCACGGGGTTGCTTCCCTGCGTGTTTGAATTGTCGAACAGCTCGATCCTGTAGGGAAGGGTGGGCAGGTGCAGATGGTTCTGTATATCCTTCATGAGCCTCACAGCCTTTTGTTCGGGGTTGAGCTTATCCTGCTGTTTGAGGCTTTCCAGCCGGTACTCCCTCACGTTCAACTCGGACAGCTTCAGCAGTTTCAGCTTGTCTCCGCGTTGAGGCACTATACATGTCACCCCCTCTAACGGCAAATCGATGGCAAAGGGCACTATTATTTCTTTCGATGCTGACTGGAATCTCTGGCGAAGCTCTACTATGGCCAGGGCCAGCAGTTCCTCTTTGCTCTCGTCAAGCCTCTTCTTTAGTTCGATGGTGAATGCCTGCACTATCGAACCTTTTACCACATGCAGGTAGTTCACGTATGCCAGATTCTCGTTCACGTCGATGCTGAATGCGTCTATATTATTGTTGCTCGGATTGACCACCTCACTGCGAGCCTGGAAGCTGTTGAGCAGGTCAAGCTGCACTTTCAGTGCCTGAGCTTTCTCGAAGTCCAGCCTCTCCGCTGATTCGATCATCTTGCTTTTGATGCTCCTCATAAGCTCAATGGTGTTGCCTTTCAGAATCTCCTTGCATGCCGATATGTTGTCCATGTAGTCTTCCTGACTTTGCTTCCCGATGCAAGGTGCCTTGCATTTGCCTATCTGATAATTCAGGCAGATGTTGTAGTCCCCGTTCACCACTTTTTCCTTAGTCATGGGCATCCGGCATGGACGTGGCGCATAAGTCCTGTTGATGAAGTCAAGAATCATGTCCATGGCGTGCACATGCGAATAGGGACCATAATATGTCGCACCCCTCATCTCCCGATTGCGTGTCTTGAATATCCGCGGATAGTCCTCTTTGGTGATACAAATCGAAGGGTAGGTCTTGTCGTCTTTAAGTAATACATTATACTTAGGCTTGTATTTTTTGATAAGGTTGTTTTCCAGCAATAACGCATCAGCTTCCGAATGAACCACCGAATAGCTGATTCTTCTTATCTTGCTTACAAGCATCCTTGTCTTGGAGCTCTTCTGATCCTTGTTGAAGTATGAGCTTACCCTTCGTTTTAGATTCTTGGCCTTACCCACATAGATAATCTCGCCGTCTGCATCATAATATTGATAACTCCCCGGCAATTCCGGCATATTTGAGGCAAACGTCTTCAGCTCTCTTAGTATATCTGCGGCTTTGTTATCCATTTGTAGATAGTGAGTTCTGTCTGTTTCACGTGAAACATTACCTATGCATCATAACCATCAATATGTTGATATCGCTCGGTGAAACCCCCGGTATTTGTTCTGCTTGTGCCAGGGTTTCCGGGTCTATTTTTGCGAGCTTTTGGCGCGCTTCTGTCGAAAGTTGCGATATTTTTTTGTAATCGAAATGTCCTTTTATTCTGATGGAATCTAAACGATGCATTTTATCTGCAATGATTCTCTCGCGTTGTATATAGCCGCGATACTTTAACTCTATTTCCGCGGCTTCTGCGATTTTTTCTTGCTGTTCGGCGAATTTGTGGACGGTGGCTCCTAATTTGGGAAGTGCGGTGCATAGGCTTCCAAGCGATAGTTCCGGGCGCTCTATCAGGTCTTTTACCTTGCATCCTTCCCGTAAAGGTGCGGTACCTTTGGCTTCGAGATAGGAATTTATATCATTCGGCTTTACCGATGTTTTCTTGCAATATTCTATGATTGACTGTATGGCTTGCTGCTTGTATTGGTGCTTTTCGGCTCGTTCTGTATCAATTGTTCCGAACTTTATGGCATAAGGTGTCAGTCTTGCATCTGCATTGTCTTGACGAAGCAGTATTCGATATTCAGCTCTTGATGTAAACATCCTGTATGGCTCGTCTACGCCTTTAGTGACCAAGTCATCGATAAGAACACCTATGTAACTCTCATCCCTGCGCATGGTGAATGGGCTGCTGCCGCTGCATTTCAACGCTGCGTTGATACCGGCAACCAGTCCTTGCCCACCTGCTTCTTCGTAGCCGGTGGTTCCGTTTACTTGTCCGGCCAAAAACAGCCCGTCAACCAACTTTGATTCCAATGAATGCTTTAACTGTGTAGGGTCGAAGAAATCATATTCAATGGCATAACCCGGACGATAGATAACAAGGTCGTGGAAAGCTGCTATTTCTTTCAGCGCGGCAATTTGTATTTCCATCGGCAGACTCGATGAAAAGCCGTTGAGATAATATTCGTTGGTGTCGGTACCTTCGGGCTCTAAGAATAGCGGATGACGGTCTTTGTCGGGAAAGGTGTGGAGCTTTGTTTCTATGCTTGGACAGTAACGGGGCCCTATGGATTTAATCTGTCCGTTATACAACGGGGAATCATTTAAGCCGGAGCGCAGTATTTCGTGTACTTTTTCGTTTGTGCTGCAAAGCCAGCATGGAAGTTGCGGTAATACTCGTTTTTCTGTATTGAACGAAAAACGGTGAAAATCGTTTTCACCATCTTGCTTCTCCAATTCGTCGAAATGCACGCTTCTTCCGTCGATTCTTACAGGCGTTCCTGTCTTCATCCGTCCGCTGCGTATGCCATTTGCTGCGATTGATTCCGTAAGGAACTTGGCTGCAGGTTCGGAGATTCTGCCTCCTTCTACCATGTTGTGTCCTATGTGCATCAGCCCATTTAGGAATGTGCCTGCCGTGACGACAACGCAACGGGTCTTGAAGGTTACGCCCCATATCGTGCGGAGTCCGGTGACTTTACCGCTTTCCGTGATCAGCTCCTTTACTTGGTCTTGCCAGATTTTCAGGTGAGGGGTGTTTTCAAGTATAGATCTCCATGTGCTGCTATACTTCATCCTGTCGCATTGTGCACGCGGACTCCACATGGCAGGCCCTTTAGACCGGTTAAGCATCCTGAATTGTATGGCATTTATGTCAGTGACAATGCCCATCATGCCACCTAAAGCATCGATCTCACGTACTATCTGACCTTTGGCAATGCCCCCAATGGCCGGATTGCAGCTCATCTGGGCTGTTTTCTCGATATCCATGGTTATAAGGCACGTCTCAGCTCCCATTATCGCTGATATGCGCGCGGCTTCGCACCCCGCATGGCCGGCACCTACAACCACTACATCAAAGCAGAAATCTTCTTTCATCTTAGACTATCACCTTGCAGTTTAGTCTGCAAAGTTACTCCAAATTCACAAGATTGCAATTTTAGTGCTGATAAAAAGAATGAGGCTGCGCTGCAATAAGTATTGTTGCAGCACAGCCTCATTTCCGGTTAGGCAGACGTTACCAGATATCTACCCGTTTTGCTTTTGGAAGATACAGCTTGTTTCCTTTCTTGACGTTGAAAGCCTTGTACCAGGCGTCTATGTGGGGTAGGGCTCCATTGACGCGCCAGCGTGCCGGAGCATGCGGATCCATGGTGTTGTACATGCGGAGCAGCTCCGGACGTATGTTTTCTGCCCATGTAATGCCATAGGCAAGGAAGAAGCGTTGGTCAGGAGTGAACCCGTCTTTGTTTTCAAGTGGCCGGTCCTTGGTCGCGTTTTTGAATGCCTGAAATGCAACGTTTAGCCCGCCGTTGTCGGCTATGTTTTCGCCTAACGTGAGCTCTCCGTTGAGTTTCATATCAGGCAACGCTTTGATATTTGAGAAGTAATCAGCCATGACTTTGCTGCGCTTTTCAAAGTTCTTCTTGTCTTCTTCGGTCCACCAGTTGTTGACATTCCCGTATTTGTCGAACTGGCTTCCTTGGTCGTCGAATCCATGTGTCATTTCGTGACCAATGGTAGAACCGCACGCTCCGTAGTTGTATGCATCGTCAGCTTCGGGGATAAAGAAAGGCGGTTGCAGAATACCTGCCGGGAAACAGATTTCGTTTGTGGTGGGATTGTAGTAGGCGTTGATGGTTTGCGGCGTCATGAGCCATTCCTCCTTGTCTACGGGCTTGTTTACGTGTCTTTGGATATAATCATCGATGGCAAACTCCGAAGCGTTTACAAGGTTCTCATAATAGCTTAGAGAATCGTTGATTTGCAGCTTGCTGTAATCCTTCCATTTGTCTGGATATCCTATCTTTACGTAGAAGCCATTTAGTTTGTCAATAGCTTGTCTTTTAGTGGCATCGCTCATCCATGTTGCAGCTTGAATGCGTTCTTTAAGAGCTGTTTGCAGGTTGTTTACGAGTTCCAGCATTCGTTTCTTGGAGCTCTCGGGGAAGTACTTTTCTACAAACATCTTGCCTACGGCCATTCCCATTACATTGTTGACAACACCAACGGCTCGTTTCCATCTGGGTCTGTCCTGAGATATGCCGGTCATGGCTTTGGAAAACTCAAAGCTGACAGCGCGGAACTTGTCATCAAGCGAGTTTGCTCCGTCGGCAATGGTTTTGAATTCTGCATAGGCTTTTAAATCGTCGAGAGAGGTCTCGGATAAGATCTTTCCAACTTCGTGAATCGGTTCCGGCTGGCTTACGTTTACATCTTTGAATGCCGGGTAGCCTGCACAGAGGAATATGCTGCCCCAATCAATCCCGGGAAAGTCGTTGATGAGCTGCGAATATGTCTTTTTATGATAATTGCCCTCTACGTCTCTCAACTTTACGGCACCATAACTTGCGTGCGCAATGCGTGTTTCGATGGCCAATACAGCTTGCATTTTCTTATTTGCTGTAGCTTCTTCATTGCCGACAAGCTCGAAGAGTGATTGGACGTACTTCTTGTAGGCGTTGCGTATTTTGACTGTTGCTGTGTCTTCTTTTAGGTAGTAGTCGCGTTCGCCCATTGAAATTCCTCCTTGATAGATGGATACAATATTCATTGTGGCATTGTGAATATCAGCTTCGGCGCCGAAATTGAACATGCAGCAGCCTATTCCTTTCCTTTCCATTTGGGCTGAGACAACTTGGAATTCTTTTTTGTTCTTGATGGCGTATATCTGCTCAAGGTAGGGCTTTAGGGGGAGCCATCCTTCTTTATTCCGCCGTGTGCTGTCCATTGCCAAATTGTAGAGACTGCCTATTTTCTGTTCCAGTGTTCCTTTCTTTTGAGAATGTGCTGCAAATCCTTCAATAAGTTCCCGTATTTGTTGCCTGTTACGTTCTGCCAATTCTTCAGTGACACCATAGCTTGAATACTCCGGTGTGAGCGGATGTGCTTTTGTCCATCCGCCTACAGAATATTCATAAAAGTCGTTTCCCGGCTTTATGGAAAGATTGAGGTTCTTCTTGTCTATTCCCGAAATTTGGCCTTGGCCGAATGCTTGTATGGCTGCCAATGGCAGTATTAAAGCAATAATCTTGATACTAAGCATCTTTGTGTTGTTTTTTTCGTTGCAAAATTAGTACAAAATGCTTTTCAATGGATGATTCTGCCATAAAAAGTAAAAGCACCGCTTTTTAAGAAGCGGCGCTTTTGCATCTTTAAAAAGATTGAGAGATTTGAAACCTTAGTTTCTGTTGGTTATTAAAGCAATGCTCTTCACAGAGCTGGAAAGTATGTTGTTTTACATTTTAAGTAGCTCGTCAACGAATGCCTTGTTCATGTTTCCGGTGATATTGATGATGTGAAACCCTTCTTCGTTTTTCTTGTTGAGTACAACCATCTCTACCACTTTATTGCCATTCTTACGTATCCAAACACAAGGCTTTTCTTTTTTCTTTTCATCCACTTTGAAAGGCTTGTAATTCTTGGCTTCTTTATTTAGAAGCTCCGTTGCTTCCGCATAATATTTGCCGGGATGATTTGTAGCTGAAAATATGCGCATGCTTTTTATGTTGGACAGTATTTTTTGTATTTGCTCGTCATTTTCGTCTGCGTCCTTTTTCTGAATCATTTTCAACACCTTGTCCATCATGGTGGGGCTTACTGTGATACAGTTGTAATCTTCGTTTTGTCCGGTTCCTTGTTCTTCAGTTAAATTGCTCAACAGCAATGCCACAAAGTCGGTTATACTTTCTGCCGAAATTTTTAGCGGAAGCAACAGACTTAGTATGAGGCCAATGAGAACTCGTCGTGTCATTGTTTGTTGTTGTTTTTCTGCATCTCACCATCAATGAACGCTGAGTCGGTTGTCTCTAACCCGGATTTGCGAAGGCCTTCAGATACGGTTTTTAAGGCTGATGAAACCTGTTCGAAAGCCACTTGCGGGTCGCTGTAGGTGTCTTTGTAACCTTTGTAGTTATAGCTTATGCCGGGCTTCGTGTTCGTTTCAAAAGAACGTTGGGCGGCAAATCCCAGACTCAGGATGATGGCAACTGCCGCTGCTGCCTTGTAGAAAGGCATGAGTTTCACCATGATGGTATTTCGCTGTGCTCTTACAGTCGGTTCTTCGATTTTGGAAAGAATCTTTTGGTCGAAGTCAGCTCCAAGTTTTAGTTCTTTTTCTTTCTGTTGGAATGTAAATAGTGCGCAATAGCGTTTCAGATGGTCCGGAACTTCCTCTTGGCCGAAAAAGTCGCGTAGAATGCGCTCTTCTTCAACGCTTGTCTGGCATTGCCAATAGCGTTCCAATAGTTGCTCTATGTATTTATAATCCATAACTGTCTATTTTTTCAAATTCCGTACGTATATATTGGCGTGCTCTGAAAAGGCTTATTTTAACTTGCTCTTCTGTTATGCCAAGTGTTACAGCAATTTCTTTATAGCTCATTCCTTCGATATCTCGAAGTTGCATGATCGACTTTTGTTTCTCAGGCAATTTGTTGAATAGTTTCATCACCCATGAACGTTTGTCGTCAAGAGCGAGACTTTGTAGTGGTGTGAATGATGTGTTATCTGGTGTATTGTCATAGGTTCCGTCCAAAGATTTGTTTTGAGCCTCTTTTTTTGCTATTTGGTCTAATGCCAAGTTCCTGCAGATGGTCAGGCTAAAAGCCTCAATAGACTCTATTTTGTCCCACTCTTCACGTTTTTTCCACACTCTGATCAATGTTTCTTGAACGATGTCTTCAGCCTCGCGCGTTTCGAGCGTGATGCGCAATGCAAGTCTGTATAACTTGTCTTTTAGAGGTAGGACATCATCCTTGAAATTGACCATTTTTAATCGCTCTCTGTTCTTTAGACGGACTATAGGTGTCAAAGTTACGCACTCGGCATATTTTTTTCTTTGTCCCGAAGCAAAAAAATAAATGCACAAGATTCTACGTCT
>ERZ808252.851-NODE-851-length-26268-cov-3.711174_pt1 | contig 26268 bp, 43 predicted proteins | sample MGYA00521242_ERZ808252 | MGnify/ENA primary metagenome ERZ808252 (study PRJEB31516, sample SAMN03275581) | gut metagenome | biome: mammalia-associated habitat; material: feces | host: Papio cynocephalus | place: Kenya | collected 2012-08-07 ...
CTCCTTTACAAAATATGCCTCTATACTAGATAGAGGCATGTAAGTTTTATTACTTTACAACATCTGTTCCGAATCTCTTTACAAGTCTTGATGCATATTCATCATCCACAGCAAGATATGCAGAAACAACACCTGATACACCATCTGCTTCATTATACATTAACCTTGCTTCATTGACAACTTCTGAGTCAGGATTACAACCAATGTCTGTATAGTTATCTTCACTCAGTTTTACAACAACCTTGTCCACATCAATGTCTTCAGAAGAAAAATAATATGATTCATCCTGGTTTATCATGTCCTGTGTTGTCTCACTTGCAAATGAACCACTTGTAATACTCCACTGTGCAACCATACTGATAAATACTGAAAAACTTAAAATCCCTACTGCTACCTTCTTCATGCTTTTCTGTAATTTCTTTACCATAACTCATTTTCTCCTTTTCTTCCTTTGATTTTGTATATGTATCATAACAGATTTCATATCTCCCCTATTTTTGCAGATAAAAATAGGGGATTTACTTCTAAATGAGTTCCAAGATACAATTGATGCTTGGCTTCTGCCTAAAATCTCTCATATATGCATCTCTTAGCACATAGACAGCTTCTTCACACTGACTTTTCACAACATCATAATCACAGTTAGCAAACAGTTTTGCTTCTTCTCTTTCTGATTTATAAAAGTTATACATGTATTCTCTGTCATCCAATAATTCATCCAATGTGTATTTCTTATTTCTATAAGATTTTGTGAATTCTCGAAAAACATCTTTTATCCATGAGTCTACTTTGCTTAAGCATTTTTCTTCTTTTACTGTGACTTCTTCTGTATCAAGCATTTTAGCTAAAATATCCACCATGTCTCTATCAATGTCAGAAAGAGTAGTGAATTTGTCTACATATGTTTCTGCAGAAACAGGAATATCCATATTGATGCTTTTCCACCACTTATGAACCATATTTATTTTGTCCTGCTTTGTGGGAAGACCAATTTCCTGTATAAGGGAAAATCTTCTAAATAATGCCTCGTCTAACATATCTTTTCTGTTTGTTGCTGCTATTACTATTGTTCCTTGCTTTAATTTATCAAGTTCCTGCATAAGTGTAACTGTGACTCTTGATAGTTCTCCATCACCACCACTTTCACCTGTTCTTTTTCTTGCAACAGTGTCTATTTCATCCAAAAAAATAATGACATCATTCTTATTGGCAAAATCAAAAATCTTACCTATATTGTTTGACGTTTTTCCTAAAAGAGAATCAATCATCTCTGAAAATCTCACTGTCAAAAGAGGAGTCTTTGTTATATATGAAATATAATTTGCAAAAAGACTCTTTCCACATCCGGGAACACCATAAAGTAATGTACTATTAGGCATATTGATACCCATTGCTTGTGCCTTTATACATGTCTTTCTTCTTGTTAAGATTTTATCCACTAATTCTTTTTCTTCTTCTCTTAGATAGTATCTGTCAATATTGAATTCCATCTCATTGTAAACTAAGTCACACATACCACTAATATTAAGCGGTAAGGTAATACTTCAATTGCTGTTTTTGACACCATTGCTTATTTTTTTCTGACTTTTCATTAGCAATAATGCACTTTGCATATGCTCTTGCTGTCTCATTGTCTTGGTTAGCAACTGCCTCAATAAGACTCATTACATTCCTATTTAATCCCATAGTATATCCTCCTAGATTATCCTAAACAATGCACCATTCCTGGTTTTATGCTGCTTTTGCATAGTAAACATCAATATTCTGTTTATGGATATATCTTTTTAAGGCATTCTTACTGGTGAATACCATAAAGAACTCATCTTTCTTTCTTAAAACATAATAATTGCCAAAATCACTTTCTCTTTTATTAGCAATATAGCAATCATCCTCATAATACTTTTCATATGAATGATTTTTAACATATCTTTCCACTTCATCCATACTGTTCAATGTTTCTAAAATATTTCCATCCTTACAGATGTCAAATAACAGTCCCATTTTCTTGTCAACTCCCTTATAAATATCAAAACAATTCATCTTTCCTACAAATACCATTTTATTCTCTCCTTTTCTCTTTATACCTTTCCAACAACCACTAACTCATTTACATATTTGTTCTGCTTGTGATAAATCTCTCATAACTTTGTTATCAAGTCTTCTCAACTGTGAATTTGCATATCCACCAAAAGACTGAATTGCTTTTTTGGATAAAAACATCTTCTTGTTTTCAAGAAGCTTCTTTCCAATATCAGATACATATAGGTAATGCTCTGGTTTTAATCCAAGCAATTCAATTGTGTTTGGATTTGAATTTGCAAGCAGTGAAACAATCTTATTAAATGAGTAAATAGTTGTATCTGTCTCTTCATTTGTAAAAACTTCAAACTTCTGATTTGTCAAAATTTCATTCTTTGAATTTACAGCAATTCCTCTTACATCAATGTCTGAATTTTCATTTGATGTTCCATATGCATGGCTTCCTCCAAGTCCAAGTAAGATTACATTTTTACCCAAATGCTCATTATCTTTAAGAAAACTGTATTTTTCTGTTTTTAATTCTTTTCTGATATCTGAAATTTCCATGTGTTATATTCCCTTTCTTTTACTTATTTGCTTTAAAATGATATCCTTCTTTGCACTCCTCTTTTTTCAATGTAATAAGTGCTGTACGATCAGAAATACTATATGTTGTAATTGTAGAAAATTTAGTCTCTTCCTTTTTTTCTACTATGTCGCATAAGAAAAATTCAATGTCACTTTCCTTTACTTCTGCACTGCTTTCACCATAGATTTCATGATTTTCTTTAATCTGATTCTTATAATCCTTTAATATGCTTTCAAAATCCTTCTTTGAAATAACAGCATATCTTCCAACTGTATTCCATGTATCAAATTTCATACTGTATTCTGTTTTTTTCATAACCTACTTCCCCTTTTATCCATGTCTTATTACTTATTTACAAACTCCATGTTGTCTGTATATACTGTCACATTCCCATACTCTAAATCAGGATGTGTAAGTAACCCAATTGGTCTGTTTTCATCAATACCATCCATACTTTTGAATAACCTTTTCTGACAATCTTTGCAGCAACACACATAACCAATTAATCTTTTTCCAGTCTGTACATCCTCTGCTGTTACAAGTAAATCTGTTGCATTCATAATCATTCATCCTCCATATGTTTTTCTTACCTTTAGTATACCGTTAGTCTGTTTGTTTTTATTTTTGCATATAAAAAATGCAGAGTTTTCCTCTGCATTTTTATTTAATTTCTCTTATAGATGCCACTCTTTACATGTGTCATCTGGGAGTCCTTCAAGAAACTCCAATACTTCTTTTGGAACTTCTTCCATCTTCCATCCAGTTCCATATTCATACCCACATGTAGGACATGGTCTGCCAATAAATCCAAGTGGATGCTCATCATATGAAATCCACCCTCTTGTTTTATATTCAGTGTTTGAACGATTAAGGACATCCTTTTCTTTATATTCATATGCATCTCTATAGACAGACTTATCATATGAAGTCTCCTCATCATTATATACCTTAATTGAATAAGGCATATTTGCATATGCAGTTTCATCCTTTGTTGGATAAAATGGCTGTCCCTTCTTCAAGCATTCAATTGCCCGCTTTTTGGCAGTTTCTTTTGCATTGTAAGCTTCTTTTGTTAAATCATATGTCATGATTTTTACCTTCTCTTTTGCTTGTTCATCCCATCCTAACTCCTTCATATGGGAACAATATGGTCTGACATCATTCAAATGCCATCTGTCCCAAATATCACAGAATTTTTCCAACATTTCTTCTGTCCATCTGCCAACAGGTTTCCCCGTTCTGATTTCTTCTGAACACTGTCCAGCACTTCCAAAACAGTCTCCATTTTGTCTTGGAGCAACAACCCCTGAGATGGAAAGTCTCCCATCAATATATTCAATTTTGGCATATGCCGGCTTGAACACATTCTTTCCATATGCATATACCTCACATTCGCAAGGCTTTACCACCTTTTTAAAGTTTTTCATATTTTTATTCCTCCATATTTATATTTATAGATTAAATATGGAATCTTTGGTAAAGTAAAATAAAACCCACTACCTTTAAGGCAGTGGGTTTATGGTTGAAAGTCTTTGTTGAATGAGTAATTTTCTATTCATTTCCTTTACTTTCTATATAATTTTTACAATATTCCATTTGTGCTGACACATTTATATATGCTCTGCTTTTTTCACCATATCTTTCCTTTATGTAAGAAAGTCTCTTACTATATCCAATGTCATTACCGTTTGTATCTACAGAACAGTCACCGTCCCATAAAGCAACCAAATATGGAGTAATGCATTCCTTTGGAACATTCTTTGGATTAGAACCATGATATTTGATAGCATTTAGGAAATCTTTCTTTACCCCAACTGTTTCTAATAAGTCTGCTCCATTTTTCCCATGCCCTGCTCTGCCTCTGATATATCCTATATCATGCATATACCCAAGCAGATAAGCATCCTCTGTGGGAATTCCAAATGTGTGAGACATCCTTGCCATATGTTCTGCAACTGCTGCCATATGCAAAGCCTTGTTATCTCTTATAGGGTTTAACAGCGTCTCTCTGTCAGTTATAACGTCTAAGGCTTCCTTTTCCAAAATATGATACCATTTCCCATCATATTCAAAACAATACATGCCAATATTCTTTTTCAAATCATCAATGGTTGAAAATAAATAACTGCTTGTTGCATTGAAATAGTTTACTGCATCCTTGTCATTTCCAATGCATATAATCATTGGATGTCCAATCTCATTGCTGTTTGACATATATTTTTTTAACTTTTCTTTATCAATTATCAATCCTCTTCACCACCCAAAAAACTTTTTAAATTTTCTTCATTGATCATGATGCTTGTCTTTTCACTAATGTTCCATAGTTCATTTAATTTACTCATTATTTCTTTTTTATTCTGGTTATTCTTAGGCTTGGACATTTTCATAAGCATAATGACTTTTGATAATTCCTTAAATCTATCTATTTCATTTTCATACTCATCCTTTAATGTTTGTTCTATAATATATTTATTAAATTCTATCATTTGTTTTCTTTTAATAAAGAAAATGATTGAGAATATAACAATTGCCACCAAAATTTCAATAAGACAAATAAATGCTATATATCTTGATATAATCGAAAACTTGGATTTACTGACTATAAGCTCACTTGTTGCTACAATCCAAATAATAGGATGTATGTATGAAAGCAAGTCAAAGCCACTACATCCACATGAAAAAATCATTTTAGGAAGCAATTCCGTCAATGACTCCACAAAACTCTCATTTATATTTTTTAACTTATTATTCATATCTTTTTACCTCACACAAACTAAAATGTTAATATCTTCATCTTTAAAAATTTCCATAATGATTTTTGAAACATTTTCCCATTGGAGTTTGTCTAATCCGCAACCAATCATAGGCATTGCTACTTTCTTTATATTGTGTTTTCTACATACTTCCCTCATTGAAGTAAGTGCATTGATGAGTGTTTTATATGTAGGTTTATTCCAATAATTTCTTTTTGTAATTAAGTTAAGAACTCTATCCTTTTTGATACAAAATCCCTGGTGTTCCTTATCTGTTTTATCCCAAAAAGGAATTACATTCTTATTGTATTCTTTCATCAATACATTCTTTAGATTAAAACGTTTGTTGAATTCTACAACAATACCCTTTCCCATGCCAAAATCTGCACTTATACAATGTGCAAGAAAGTAATCATCAGAAACATCAAATAAATCCTTTTTCTCTTCTTTGTATTCCATTTTTACCTCTTTTCAGACTCTAAAACCACACAATCATCATAGAAAATATACCTTTCCTCTGTATTTTCAGATTCTTTTGTAACTTCAATCTTTCTTTTAATGATGATTGGAATTCTTAAAATTCCCTCTTCATTTGAAACCATAAAAACAGCAACATTTTCATCTGTTTTCTCATCTCTTATGTTTCCATTTACCAACTGAAGATAGGTTTCTAATCTGCCATTCACAGACTCCAAGTAGAACATTTTCTCTTCCAACTCATCCTTCTTCTGTTTTCTTGTTCCTGTAGAACTCATATGTTCACGCTCATTTTTCCTGATAATTCCAAATAGATATGTAATGCTTTTACTTAATTTTTCAACTGATTCCTTGTCATTATTCACTACATCCTTTATCATTTGATTGATTTTCTTTCTGTTCTTATGTGTCTTAATTGCACCAATAATCGGCATGCTTACCATACAAGAAAACAGAATCCAAACAATAAATGGTACAAAGCAGCATGTAAACAAAATCTTTAATGCTGCCATGAAAATATTCGAACTTCCTATTGACATAAAATCATAATGACTCATGCCTGATGCAACTAATCCAAATATCAACATACATGAAAAAGATGCATATAATCTTTCTGCTTTTGAAATTTTGGACTCATTATCCAAATGACAGTTGTTTGCAACCTCTAAAATACTATTTCTTATCTTAATTATATTAAAATCATTTTCTATTCTCATTCTTCACATCTCCTTTTGTTCATCAACATATATGAAATCACAGCATACAAAGAGTTATAGTCTTTGTAATTGGCAACTGAAAACATGTAGCTTTCATTACTCAAAAAATCAATCAAATCTATTTCTATTCCATTACTTGTAACAGCAATGCTAAACTTATTTCTGTCATCAATAGGAAACTCAAACTCTTTTGATTTTTCTTTATATATCATATCATTTATGAGTTTGATTATGCTTTTTGCAGTCTTATTTTCCACTTCTATACACGTCCTGAACTATTATGTATGGCTTATTGCTTGTAAAAATAATCTTTGAATCTATATCTGTGTAATACTCAAACTCAACATTTGACTCTGAAATCTTTATCTCATTCACTTTCTTTGTTTCTTTATCTTCCACCAATATGATTACATTCCCCATCGAGTGTTCCCAACTTATGATTGTTCCTTGCTTAATCATTGCATAAACATCAATAGCATAGCTTATTCTTTCTAGTACCCCTACATCTGTTATACAACTTTGCCCAAGACTAAGACCATCAAAGTAAGAAAAATATTTGTTCATCACATTATTCAAAGACTCTATTGTATCACTCTTATCAATTTCTCTTTTCAGTTTTTCTCTTAATCGTCTTGTTTCTCTTATACAATTGGAGACATATATCACCGAGAAATATACGAGTCCTGAAATAATACTAAATGATATTTTAGCCTCATTACTGCACTTTAGTATTGCAGCTATTAAGTAAACAATTGCAACTATCAGAGAAGTACTTATATACTTCAGCTTTTTTACAGTGGCTACTTCTTTGTTTGCAAGATCTGATATAGAAATTGCTTTATATAGCTTTCTCTTAATATCATCAATGCTAAAATTATTTTCTATTTTCAATTCTTCTTTCTTCTCCATATGTGCAAATCCTTTCTAGGAATTTAATTCCGCTTTATTTTTGAATATATTATCTTCATCATTCAACGTGCTGGTTCTATATATCTTTTCCTTTTCTTTGTACTCAGCTTCTACAATAACCAATTCATCATTGATTTCATCAAACACCTTATATATGGTATATTGACTAACTTCTAATTGTTCCATCAACTTTTTTAACTGCTTTTTATCCCTCTTTGCTTCCTTCGTTTTTATTCCCCAATTATGAAGCTGTTCATAAAACTGTCTGAGTGTTTCATTTCTTTTCAGATAGACTTTTTTCTTTGCTTCTATCATTTCATCTGAATAATGTGTCACTTCTAGTAGTTTTTCATTTACTCTATTCCATATATGAATGAAGTTTTGTGTAAGATTTTTTACAGTCTCATCAGTGATTGATATTTTTTCAGACACAAACACACTTTTCATAACAACATGATTATCTTCCATGAAGTATATATCAAAGATTGGATATCCTTTTTCCACACCACTTAATGTGAGAATCAATTTAAACAGCAAACTTAATAGTAAACCAAAAATTGATACAATTAGTGCATATCCGACAACCATTGCTATAATTGATAAAGGAAAATAATCAATTATAAATTCCCATATATTTTCATCACTGATTTTTAATAATTCCTCCATTGATAAAGTTCTCCTCTCTTTACCCTTTAATATGAATATTTTTTGATTTTTTCTTATTCCATGATACTATTTTTAGAATTTTGAAATATTTTGCAGAGAAAAATATACAATTCTTTTTGGTAATTTTTTTCACAATTAAACACTGCCAAATATTGACAAACGTATGTTTTTTTTATATACTGAATACAGACTTAATCATATGACTTATATGTAAATACAAATTTCATTCAATTCAAAAGAAAAGGGATAACTGCTGTCAGTTACCCCTTTTCTTTTTACCAGATTCTTGCAACCCAATTGCAGAATCTTTTTACTCCAATTGTTCCAAATTCCGAACAAGTTGGTGCATCAATGTTTATAACGTATGCTAAACATTGATCATTCTTTAGATCTTCTCTATCTGCTTCCCACTCTTCTTCATAGGAAGATACATATAGTAAACTATACAACTCTCCTATGTTTGTCCACTGATGGATTAAGTGGTATACAACAGCATCGTACTTTTTTTCAAAGTCTTCTACCATTGCTTTTTCCTTTTCAGTGAACAGTCTCATTGTTCCTCTTTCGGAAACAAATAGTTTCCCTTCTTTAAAATGATCTACCATTCTACCTAAGCCAAGTGATGGCATTCTATAAATAGCTTCTTCTTTTTTATTATTGTTCATGTTTATTCTTCCTCCAATTTTCTTTTTATATCTTAAACATGCCATTTTTTATTCCATAAAATAATTTTCACTATATGTTTACTTTATGATATCCATTATTATATTTAATGACTGTTGATCCATCAGGTGTTAAATAGATGCTTCTCTCTACAATTTTCCCATCTATATTGAACTTTGCTTTCTTACCTGTCTTTGTGACATGCAATGTCCAACCATCTCTGACACATTTGCCATTTTCATAATCTATGTATGACATGTACTCTTCAATATTCCATACTGAAGCTTTATAGTCATATTCAGGTGTCTTACTTGCAAGCTTTGCACATATTTTTGCATCTTCCAAGTTGGTGAATTTGTCACCATATTCACCATACACCTCCCATTTCATTTTCTTTTTCAAATTCATCACTCCTATTATTTTTTCTATACAATTAATATGAGTTACTTGAATCATCAAAAAAAATAGATATCTATTTATTATCTTTTCCACTCCTAAGCATATTGAACAGCATTTCTACCATTGACTTACTTCTATACCCTTTTCTACACTTAGAAATAACCCTCAGTTCCCATTTGGTATCTTTATCAAGTTTTGTTGGATTTTCATACTCATCGTCAATATCTGACATAAATGGGACTGCAACTAAAAATCCATAATATTGTGATGATTCTGGATTGCAGTCATTTATGTGTTTCCATAATTTTCCATCTTTTATATCTGACTCTATTTCCTTATAACACTCCATAGTTGTAACAATATAATTCTTCTCCCCATAAAAATTTAACCCATTTCCAGAATAAATGTCTTGCTTACAGCTCTTTACCTCGTAGCAGACAAATATTCCTTTTTCAATTTCAGACAGATAGCATTGTCCTTTAGGAATAAATTGAACAAAATCTACTCTTTTTGCTTTTGTTGTCCAAGGATTGAAACTAACTTCACTTGCCCAATATTTACCCATTCCTGTTAATTTTTCTTTAATCAGTAAATTCCTTAAAAACTCTGTTGTTTCCTTTCTATCCATGTCCTTTACCTACTTTCTTATCTCAACCAATGCATCTCCAATCAAAATAGCCTCTGCTTCATTATCGGATACATCAATACCATATTTATCCTTTACCATTTTTATTGCCCACTCCTTTGCTTCTTCTCTTTTCCTTGGACATGCAACATCTTTCTTTACTGCTTTTCTCCATTCTGTTGGAGAAAGTGTTGTGAATTCTTTATAAAAGGCTAAAGCATATCCCTTCACTGATCCTACTATATGTCCAAGCATTCTTTCCGTTCTTGCATTTCTTCCAACTGTGTTTTTCTCCGCTACAATAATGTCCGGGTTATATGTACTAAGCACCTTGTAAATACTCATTATCATTTCTTCTACTCTGATTTCAGAATCTTTTTCTTTGGAATAATCCAATTCACCTGATAAAATGAGTTCTCCTGCTTCAAAATATGCCCATCCTGATTTTGTAGAAGAAGTATCCAATGAAATCATTCTGCATTTTCCTTCATTGTCTTCATATATACCCTTTTCCTCATTCAAGATTTTCTGTAATAATCCAGATAATTCATCTTTTTTTGGGTTTTTATTTAATGTATCTTTTATTTCTTCATATAATTTTTGATTCATTTTTTCCTCCTAGTAAAAAATGCATTTTCTTGTGTAGAAAATGCATTTTGTTCTTTAGGCAGCTACTTGCCATACTCCTCTGTTATTTGAAACAAAAATAGAATATTTTTGCAGTGTCTGTCTAATCTTTTCTTTCCAATGTGGATTCTTTTCACATCTCTTATGATTCTCTATATTACTATAGATATCATTTAATGTTAAAGAACCCTTATCTTTCATAACTGCATACACAATATCCTTCCATGTTGCAGTTTCACTGTCTCTAATATCAACTGCATGCTTTGTTGGAAGCTGAAAGTCTATCATGTATGGCATAATCTTTTTCAACACCATAATATATTCATGCACAATTGGAACGAAATTTCTGCTTTTGTAAGCTTTGTTCTCAATTGTTGATGTACAATTATGCTGTGTTTTAATGAGAATCTGTTGCATTTCACCTGGCTTTACAATATCTTGTAGCATAGAGTGAAATCCACTTCTTCTGACATCTCCCATAAGCACTGACATATATGAACCTTTTTCCATTGCAGCATAAAACTTCATAATTACTTTGTTTAATGCATTCATGAATGTATCCCATGGCATTTGTCCCAAATCTCTCTTGGATAACTCACCAGTTGGATCAGGATACATGGAACCTGCGTATGGAATTTTTATAAGTTCGCTATATGGTGGGTGCATAAATACCATATCTGCTCCATAGAACTCATCTGGGACATCATCAGTAAAAGCATCTCTACATAAGATGTCATGTCTTTTTGGATTTGGGTTTAAATCAAGACCAATATAGTCTACTCCCATATCCTTTGCTACATCACTTCCAGTACCAGAGCCTGCAAATACTTCTGCAAATTTTTTAATGTGATATTTCCACATAAGAAATGCCTGAATATATCCAGAACAGTTTCCTCTATAGGAATTGTCACCCCATTCCCCACGTGATGGAAATGAAAGAATTGTCTGGTCATTTTTCTGCAATTCTTTTACGATTTCTTCTTTATTCATAACTTACTCCTTGTTATTTATTTTTAATAAATATGACTCCATACTTATCTATAAATAAACAATGAGTTTTTCTTTATTCCATGTGCCACCTTTGGAATCTTGTAATTTCATAAAGAACTAAATTTGCAGTAAAGGCAAATCACCAGTATCTTGCTTTTGGAAGCTCGTAATCTTATTATTTTGTGACTTACTGCATATAGTATCTTTGTAATTTCTTAAAGTCCCAAAACTGATTTTGATATTATTAGGGATGCTGGACCCCTTTAGAGTCTTGTAATTTCATAAGATTTCAAAACAGATGAATATGATAGACGGAACTTCCGCCACCTTTGGAGTCTTGTAATTTCATAAGATTTCAAAACCTCAAATATTCAATTACAAGTTTACTCCTATACTGCATTTTCTCACAGAACACAAATGTTCCATGCCTATATCTGCCTCTCTAGGAATACCTGTTTTCACAGTTTTAAGATGCCAAACCATCTTAATAATTACACTTATTTCAGCATCGAATGTAAAAAAGCAAGACTTGCAATAAATTCTGCATCATTCAATGATTTTTCTTTCCCATCAGAAGAATTTTGCTCACTAGAATCCATTCTCAAAGAAGTGAACTACACACGAAGCTAAAGCTTCGGTGCTTCTTGTTTCAACCTCTACTGCACTGCCTAACTGAATAGTTATTTAGTGTCTTACACAGAGTCCACAAGCGTATGAGTTTGGCTAGTTCCCAGCCTACTATGGAATTAGATTATACTGCAAGTAATCTAAGTCCTTCTCTTTTTATGTTTAGAACTGCATTTACATCTCTATCGTTAGAATACCCACAGTCACATACAAATTGTCTGACTGACAGGTTCTTCATCTCCTTATGCTGCTTGCCACAAGCATAACATATCTGACTGGATGGATACCATTTATCTACCTTAATCGCTTAAAGTACATTTTTTTAACAAACTCATCATTTTGGCAAATCTTTTCTTCTTCCTTTTTTGTCAATTCTTTATGCATGATTTCTAATAATTTTTGAGGATTTATTTCATCAAGATTATATGTAATTGCATACAGTACATTATATCTTCTGCCTTCAATTTCATCATTTCTGATAACCTTTGCATTCTCAGGTGGATTTAATGTCCAATAATCTTCTTCATCAAAATTTGAAAGTAATCCCCGACATGTTTGTTTAATGTTATAAATTACCATATTTTTTAATCCTCTCTTTTAAACTCAATTTGTTTCCCTAACTTTTTCATACACTTTTTTTTCAATCTATGAGTGTATTTATCATACATGTTGTGAAAATCTTTCATAAGGCATTCATCTATTTGGTGCTGCTCTTCACCTACACTTTTATATCTTTCTGTGCTAGAAAGGTATCTTGTTGAACAAAGATACATACTGTAGAGAATAAGATATTCTTCCTGGTACTTTTTTAATTTTTTCTTCTTTTTCATTTGTCTTTTCTCCTTGACTGTGCTTACTGATTATTCCCACTCACAACTTCTCCACTAAAACCATCCACCATGACAGTTTCAACATCTTGTGAGACAGGAATTAAAATTTCACTTATCACTGACTTTGTACAAAGCTTGTCTGTTCCTGGTTTCTTAATTGACAAATCGTATACAACAATCAATTTTTCAGCATATGTTCCAACCTTTAAAATGTTTTTTTCTGTTAATCTTTCATAAGAAGAGGATAAAGAACCATAGTCACCAAATGCATATCCCCATAATGTATAAAACTGATCAGTATAACCTTCAATACTGAATATGTTATAATACTCTGTGTTATTATCTATGTAAAATCCATCCTGTGAGAGTGCATGGCATGTATCATCCATACTGTCTTGCGTGATTCCATTGATTTGGGCACTTGTAGACTTCAAAACAATATCCGCATGAACATGATCAATATATACCTCATATCCATTTGGGAGATTCTTTGTCTTTACTTTCATTCCAATATTTTTAGAATCCGTAACATGCCAATTCTCTAACTTATAATCTCCAATACCATAAGTACATTCAATAGAAAAATTTTCATCCTTTACATCTAACACCTGCTTTAATGTTGGCATATTTACTGCATTTCCATCAGTTGATGTAGCAAGCATATCTGTTGTTGTATCTCTTTCTACATACTCTTACTCATAATCCAAACAACCGGCTAGGGTGAACAGTAAACCAATCATTAAAATAACTGCTGTAATTTTCTTCATGCTTTTATCTCCTTTTTTTGCTTGTTTTTTACATTGTAATACATTTAGTAATATGATCATTTTTGCAAAAAATAAGAAGAGTGACACAAATTTTCTACCACTCTTCTTACTTATTTATAGTAATTCTCTTATTTTTTTTAATTGGCTTTGTGTAAACACCCTGCATACTTTTCTGTATTCCTTTTTCAGCTTTGAATATAATGAATGGACTTCCTTACTGAAGTTCTTATAAAAATCTTCTTTTGTTCCTACATCATATTTCTGCAGACATGTTATAACACAATATTCATCAGGTATACATCTTTTCTTTTCCATTTCCCATTTTATTTTCAGCAGTTCAACTTCTTTTTCTGATAATTCATATATTGGCCGATGCAAAATTCTTTCTGCATAATCAGTTAAACTTATATTTGAAATCATGGTATTGTGAATGGAATCCCAATACTGAAATTGCTCTGTTCCTTTTGGACTCGTAATTGTTACAAGATAAGAATTTAAAAATTGGTTTTGCTTTTTTACAGTACCAATATACTGAATACTTGTCTGTATGTTGCCATTTTCCAAAATTTCTAATAATTTATCTTTTAATTTATCCATATCGGTTGTCCTCCTATTCTTATATTTTCTATAAATATGTTTTTTAAGTTTGCAAGAAATAAAAAACAGCCACAAAATTTTATTTGTGACTGTTTCTGCATTATTTATTCAAATACTGAATATTCTCCCTTGGAAGATAAAATTCATAATGCCTTAAAACACCATTTATAAGAATATTGTTTGCAAACAAGTAATAATAATCATGATTAAATTCTCTTGCATATGTTACTACATGAGGTTTATAATCTCCCTCAATAATTTTTGCATCATCTCTGCTCCAAAATGACTTCATTTTTGTGCTATCTTCATCTTGAACAACATATTCATACTTTGTTTCTGTATTTTTGAATTTTACACTCAGATATACATCATTATCTTTGTATGCATATAAATCTTGACTTTGTTCAACTTGTGTTGATGGAACAAAACAGCCTATCAAATTTGAAGCCAGAATTCCTAAAACAGGCCCAGTAATAACAAATAATGCTGCCAAAGCACCACTCATGTTTTCATTTTTATCATGCATTTTTTTTGACACTAATAATGATACAATTGAAAAAATAATAATTACCAACATTTCTTTTCCCTTTCTTTTTCTTTATACAAAAAGGAATACTTATACCTTCTTCTGGTATGTCTTTAGTTTGTTGCGAACAAATATAATATGAAAGACATTTTCATGTACTTTTCCCTTTTCCATGAAATATGAATTATACATTCATTCTTAGATGCCAGACCATCTTATATATAAATACCTTCCTGCATAAATATGATCATTTTTTGTAAGTACAATATACTTAATGCCTTATTTATATGCATTTTTGCAAAAATAAAAGGAATTAAATTCCTTGTATGCCAAAAAAAACAAAAAAGCTGATATAAATATCAGCTTTTTTGAAGAATTATAATTGATGAATTATACAAGCACATCTATTCCTGATTTGACATCATATTCCTCATTTGTAAACTTTTCATAGCCAATAACTAACATGGTGGAATCATATGAATCACCATCATGAGATGTAAGTTCATTATTCTTCCATGCAAACTGACCACTAAATCCACAAATGTCTTTTTCTCCATCCCCATAATCAAAAATCTGTGTTGAATGTGTTTGAACACAATCAAACTCTTCATCTTTGAATAATTCATTGAATGGCTTTGCCTCATCAAGAATGATAAATTCAGAATATCTGTCTGACTTGTCCAATATTTCCTTCAATTCTTTACTAATCATAATGATCTCCTTTTGTCTTTATTTGTTTTTGCATTTATAAATATGTATTATAAATCAGTCTTTATCTTCAATTGTCTCAGGAGGTGTAATACTTAATCCATCCTTTTTCATATCTTCATATGAATCATAGCCATGTTGCATGGCCACAATATCATAATAATCTTCCAATGGCATACTCCCCATGTTTGTTTTAACATGCTTTGTTTCATCACACCCCATAAACTGTAACAAGTCTATTCCATACTCTTCTTTGAATTCATCCTCATCATATCCTTCAAGAAAGTCATCTAAATCAGGATGCTGCCAATCAACATAACCAAATAGATGAGTAGCCATTTGTTTATTACCATGACATATTTCAAGAAAATCATTTCCTGTATAACAACTTGAGATAACATCCTCAATTTCCTCTTTTGATAAGGTTCTGTCAGTTATGATATAATTCAAAGATAAATCAGGTATATAAATAATATCATCTGATGCTTCAAATCTTTCTGCCTTTATAATCACACACTCTTGTCCATCAACTGTTTCAAATACTTCATCCAGAATTGCTCCATTTTCTAACTTTTGTTTTAATTCTTCTCTTGTCATAATATTGTTCTCCTTTTTTATACTATAAAAAAAATATGAATTTTTGTCTTCTTCAAAATAAAGTGACATAGTATCTTTTACTGAATAATTGACAAGTATTTGTACCTATGTGATTTATAATGCCACTATATGTGATAGTTTCATGATTCCTAAAGAAGAATGTTTCATTTGAAATTATACCATGTGATGTTTTTATCCCACTTTTACAGTCAAAAATTGGCTATAAACAATAAAGAGAGATTATAAAAACCTCTCTTTATATACTATTTCCCTAATAATTTTTTTGCTTTTGTTGCATTTTCTTCTCCTAAAATAATGACATTGCAACTATCCAAGCTTTCCGGATACCAAGGAATATTGTTTTCTTCTAACAGCATCCAATCTTTTTGTGTGATATTTTCTATAATATATTCTCCCATCTTTTTCTCCTTTATGAATTATTTCTTTTTTCCATACTCCACATGTTTGGTAATATTCCATAGCATAAACTTTCTTCACTGCTTTTTATATTATCAATGGATTTTTTTAAAATACTATCTGCCTTCTTGCCAAATTCCATTTTATCAGTATTTCTGTTTATTGCTATTTTTAAATCATTGTACTCATAAAAGTACCAATTGTTTGTTGCCAAATATAAGGTGTATGGAATATTGTCAATGAACTTTACTCTTTTGGACATCCAATCTTCTTCATCGTAATCATAATCATTGCTCATTTTATTTCCTCCCATCCATAACTTATAATAAGAATATGAATCTTGACTTCCTAAAAAATAAAAAAGAGATACAGTCATAAGCTGTATCTCTTGCTGAATATAATTTACTTGTCTACATAAGCATATGGGTTATCTGCCTCAAATGGTATAGATAATTTACCCTTCTCTGATCCGTTTACAATACATGGATATCCATTAAGCAAACCTCTTACCTCATCTACAAGATTAAAATATTCCATACCATATAACTTTACAGAATTTCCGCCCTGGTGTCTTTCTGATTCCTCTGTTTTGTCACTACAAGGAATTTCAATTTCTTTTTCCTCTAACAGATTCTCAAAAATTTCTACAATTTTGTTTGATAAATTCATATCTTTTTCCTCCTATTTCCCAATACAAATTGTGTCTCTGTATAAATTTGATTGCAATCCTATCGGCTTACTATTTCCATCTAAACAGATACTCCAACCATATGAAAGTGCATTTTTTACACTAATCATTGATTGTTCTTTACTACAACCAAACTTCTTTGCCATGAAATTTGTTATTCTTTCATAGAAAGTACTTGGTGTTTCAAATTCAGATGGTGTCATCTTGAATTTCTTGATTACATTCATACTTTATTTCTTCTCCTTATTATAAATTATATCTAAAATATGAACATTCTTGTAAAAAAAAATAAAGTCATTGAATATATCAATGACTTTATCATGCAGTTTATTTGTATCTATTATATAAATCCAATAACTTCTGCATTTTTTCTCCAATATGCTTTACTTCTTTAACAGAAGCAAAGCTTTCCTTTCTCAGCCACTCTACAAAGAACATTACTAGACACTCTGCATTTCTACCCATATATTCTTCTACTTCTACATTGTTGATTTTCATCTTTAAGTTTTTAAACTTAGGGTGATATTCTATTCCAATACTGTCTGCATTGGAACTTAATTCTAGATCAAAATCACCTGTTATAGTGATATTATCTAAGAATTTTGCCTCAATCAATAATTGATCTTCTGAGTCTTTTTCTTTCTTAAAATAAAGCAAATCTTCATCTGTGTTACTTAATACATAACATGCTTTCTGCAGAGCCTTTGTCACCAATGATTCTGCTATCAACAAATCACCTATTTCACTCAGATGTTCATCTTCAGTTAACAGTTTCTTTGCAACTGCCTCCATATTATAATCACTAAAAACCAAATCTTTAATAATTTCAATAGCCTGCTTATTATCCATTTTTATCTCCTTTTTTTTTATTATTTGTTATAAATATGGATTTGCCTTATGTAATAAATGAACTACTCACCACTTAACTTCGTTTGAAGTGGGAGCTTTGCAGAACTTACAGTTCTTTTTAAGAAGTTTGATATTTAAGTTTCCACCTGACAGATCAGGCAATCCTTATTCTTACAGGTGTGTCCACGTCACCTCTACCGTATAGGATGGTCATATCCACAACGCTACTTTTACGCATGATATTCAATGCTCCGTTTACATCAGCATTGAATGTTTTACCATTTGCTGTCTGATACAAACCACAATGTACTCTTACTCCACTGAACTTATATTCTCTCGGATTGCCATCATTATAGACAGGAATCTTATCTTTATCCCAAAAGCTTGCTTTTGATGTATAGGATTCTTCCTGTTCTACATAGACAATGCCATTCAGTTCACACAGATATGACAGTTTATCACGCAACTTTCCGTATGGTATATTCACGAAGTTCTGGTTGTTCTGCTTTCCAATACGGCTGTTTCTCTGAAACGTGACATTGTAGCCGACAACAAGAGTACCTATATCATTTGTGATGCAGTAATCAATTACCTTACGGGCAGTTTTATTCATGTAATCATTTACTTTGTTGTTATGATCACAAGCTATGGATTTCTGTCTGTTAGTGGTTCTTTTACCAAAGTGTTATTTATCCTTAACTGACTGCAGACTGGCATTTTCTTTCATCTTAATGAGCTTTGAAATTATAAATAGGCTTTATAATATCCATTACTTCTACTGTATCTTTAATGTTTGCTATAATTTCATCCATTGGTTTGTACACCATTGGTGCTTCATCTATTGTAGACTCTACAACCGATGTACTGTAAATATCTTTCATAGACTCTTTGAAATCACGCATATTGATTGATTCTTTTGCTTTACTTCTTGACATAACCCTTCCAGCTCCATGAGGTGCCGAATAATTCCAATCAGGGTTTCCTTTTCCAACACATATCAATGAACCATCTCTCATATTCATTGGAATGATTACCTTTTCACCGGCTTGTGCTGAAATTGCACCTTTTCTCAAAATCATATTATCAATGTCTATATAGTTATGGATTGTGTCAAATCGTTCTTCTTCATGCAAGAACAATAACCTCATTATTTCATCAGCAATACGTATTCTGTTTGTAAGTGCATATTTCTGTGCTAAATTCATATCATGGATGTAGTTTCTAAAATTATCTCCTTCCAAATAACATAAATCCTTTGGAATAGTTATTTCTTTTTCCTTTATTGCCTTGATTGTGCTTTCAATTTCTCTTTGTCTTCCTTCTGCTTTTAATCTTTCAATAACATCTTTAACTACATCTCCTCTTCCCTTAAATGTTTTGTATGCCAAGTCTTGATAATATTTACAAATTTCTATTCCAAGATGTCTTGAGCCTGTATGTATTACCAACCATAAATATCCTTCTGAATCTCTGTTGACCTCAATGAAATGATTGCCGCCTCCAAGAGTTCCTATGGATCTTCTAGCTCTTTCTTTATCAATTGGTGCAATAATATCATCTAAGTCATATGGAGACACCATAAGTTCGTGAATGTTGGTTCCAGATGGAATATATTTTTCAATAATTTCATCTAATGCTGATAAGTCAATTTCCTTTTCTTTGAGTTTTACAGCATGCATTCCACATCCAATGTCCACTCCTACAAGGTTTGGAACTATCTTATCCTTAATTGTCATTGTTGTACCAATAACACAGCCACTTCCTGCATGAGTATCTGGCATGATTCTAATTCTGTTATCCTTTACAAACTCCTGATTCAAAAGTAACATGATCTGGGAGATTGTTTCAGCATCAATATTATCTGTAAATACTTTTGCATTGTTGAATTTTGCTTTTAATTCTATCATACTTTTCACCACCATTTATCTTGATTTTACATACTATGATTCCAATCCATCAAAAAGATACCAATGTTCATCACCTACAATGCAATTATAATCATACCACATATTACAACTAACACTGTTCTGATGCCATCCAATAGCAATACAATCTTCATCTGCCAATAAGTTTTTCAATATTTCTATTTGTTCAGGTAAAGATATTCCAATTGGATTTTCTCTCCACTCTTTAACAACGCTTCCAACTTCTTTTTCATCTAATGTGGAAAATGCCTCAATAACTCTAGGAATATCCTCTTTTTTAATCAACACATAATCAAAAGTTGTTCCTAAAATAATCTTTTCATCTTCTGATAATCGATCATCTTCAAACAAACTCCAAACTTCTTCTTGTTCAGATGGTTTTCCAAATATAGAAAACTGTCTGCCTAAGTATTTATGTGATAGATAATTCCAAACTGCAAATGATCCTCTAATCCCATTTTTAACTTCACCAGCTAAACTTGATTCACCTTTTTTATCAAATTTTATTATTTCTGTACAACTCATATTCCACTTCTCTCCAACAATCCAATATTATAGGAATTTAATTCCGCCTTACCATTCAATGTCATGTTGACTTTCTTTCATCCTCATAAGTCTTAATGCTGACTTTTCTGTAAATCTGCTGTTCTTCAGAAAAACAAGCAATTCTCTATATAACCCATACTTAATATATGTATGGATTATATAAATGAATTTATATGATATTACTGAATATCTAATCTTGCCCTCATCTATCATTGGTGACACATTCCAAATCTTCATATGATTTTTCTCCTTAATTCATAAACTCTGGCATATTTCTTTTGTAATATTCAAGACATGGTTCAATTTCACTATGAAACTGATTCATATTATTCCACATAACTAATGATCCATGTCCAATAAGATTTACTGCATAAAACTTTCCATCAACATCATATTCTCTCTTTATAAGATTCATCACTTCATCAAATTCTTCTATTGCTCCACAAGGAATTGCTGTACTTGTAAAAGGAGCATTCTTTATATAACAGTGACTGTGCAGAATATAGTTTATATTCTTTAAATTTTCATACAGTCTTACTTGCACCGGAGTATCAACAGACGGTTTTTCATCACCACAATACATAAGCTTATCTTCATGCATATACACAGGAACAAAATTAGAAAGAGTAATAAACTGTTTATCTACATTTCTTTTTGAAACAAAAATCATATTATTCTTCCTAAAGCTTGGCATTCCCTTCCCACATCTTCCTACTTGAGGTGGCATTTTAAATGATGCATTCCCAACAAATCTGTCAACCTTAACAGGCATATATTTTTGAAACTGTTCTGCATATTTTCTTACAGTACTTATGAAGTCTTCCTCATTTGGTACTGTTACATTTTTATCTGACTTATATTCATCCTGCTTAAACTGATCAAAATACCAGCTCATAACCAATTCCTTAGACTCTTCTGATTTCTTTGTTCCTTGTCTTGTCATTCTTTTTAAGAATAAGAGTCTGTCCATGCATGATACTACTGCTTTTCTAACATCTTCTCCCTGATACCAAACAGAGCCAAGTGGATCAAAAATTGTAATTTCAAACAAATTGTTATTGTTCTTTTCAAATACAAATGTCAGATTTGCCTTTGCAGCTAAAGAGCGCTGTACCAATTCCTGAAAATCATATTTATTGTCATTTCTCTTGGAATTCACAAGCATTGTAAATGGTGCAATTTCCTTAACATTTCTTATCTTTGGCAATTCATTGCCGACATTTGCCCACCAGAACACAAAGTCAAACATCGGTGCAAGGCTGATAATCTTTTCAAGGTTTTCATAATTTCCACCATTATAAAATTCTATATCTATATCCAAGCAGTTTTTAATTGCATACTGTCCTATGTAATCATATACAGAATCAACCAACTTTGATACTTTTCCATTATTAAAATCCCATGTACCACCAACTAATAATACTTTCATAATCTCATTCCTCCTATTCAATCACTATTTATAATATGAGTAAAACAAAATACTCTTTGCATATACATATAATACCTTATTGCTATGTGAGATTATTTTTGCAGATAAAAAATAGACTCCTTTCAGAGTCTATTTTCCCTTGCATCAAATTTCTAACTTTTCAAAATCAGAGGCAAGTTCATTGATTCTTCTCAATACCTCCCACTTGTTCTTACATTTAAATTCCACCTTGTATCCATTTCTTGCAGTGAAAATTTCATACTTGAATTCACTGCCAAACGGGTGTCCACAGTCTACGCCAAAGTACAAGGCATCTCGTCTTTCTGTCCGTGTCTTTTCATCATCACCCTCTCTAGTGATGGGTTCAAGGCGAAAATCATCGTATAATGGGTAACAACATGGGCAGTTGTTCTTGAACCATACATAATAGTTATCCAAGATGAAATCATTTTTGATGTCCTTGATGACATTTCCCATTGCCTTTAATCTCTTTGGCAACTGTGAGTCATCACAGAACCAATCATACCATCCTGCGCCTGAGTTGGGTTTATCAAACTCTCCTGAATTAAATTTATGTATCCATTCTCTTACTGTAATCATATATCTTTTTCTCCTTTATTTATTATTTAAGGAAAATATGACATATATATCAAAGCAAAATAAACATATATTTGTTTTAGAAAATAAACACATATTTATTTAGGAAATATTAAATTTAATTTGGAGGAAATATTTATGATATATAGTCTAATCCCTTTGGGGTTATCAATTGTTTTCTTTTTTGTTTCTTATATAATGTATAGATGCAAAATAAAAGTATTAAAAGAAATAAAGATGAAAAAAGAGCGATGCACATCTGCTACTGTTGCTGTACTTGTAGATATTCATAAGCAATATGACAGACTCCACTCAAGTGATTGTCTTACCTACTACTTTTACCCTTTTTATAAATTCATAGATGAAAATGGAAATGAAGTAGTTGTTAAAAACAACGTAAGCATAAATCCTAATTTGCTTAAAATTGGACAACAAGTTACACTTTATTTTAATCCATATAATTTGAATGAAATATATGTACCAGAAGAAAAGGCAGAAGATTCTGCAAAGATATTTAGCCTTATGCATATATGTTTCCTTGTTGGTGGGATACTTATTTTCTTTATGTTTATAGCATTACTTTTTTGGAATATCTTATAAAAATAAAAGCAGACTTTCTTAGTCTGCTTTTACTATTTTATTTAATGGCTTTTATATGCATTTGATTTTTTATATTTCCCTTTTAATTAAATACTCATCTTGCTAATCCATAACTGTATCCGTTCATCCTCTGCTCCTGATTGGATATCTTCTTTTAGATTGTTCAAAAGAAAAATAATAGAATCAGACATTTCATTTGTGTCTAATGAGTGCAAATAATTACTATAATAGCATTCTGCATTTTCCCTTACTTCCTCTTTTGTATAACTACCCTTCCAATTTTCATTTGCATATTCAGCAAGTGCAAGGAAGTCTTCATATTTCATTAAATTTTGTTTTTCTGAATTTTCCATAATATATGCTCCTATTTTTTATTTTATATAAATATGGATGTCTTCATGAATTAAAATAATTCCATATGTTCCTTCATATACCTTAACTGTAATGCTATTTTCATTTTTTTATCCATGCATTCTACTGCATTTATACCAAACCGTTTAAATTTTTCATTGTCTCTTTCATATAACCAATCATCAAGTGCTAATTCTTCAAATACAGCTTTATACAGTTTGCTTTTCCTAAAATAATCCACATCCTTTGATACATCATCCATTTCAGTAAAGCTATCTAATAACTGGTTTACCTACAATCCTAAATTAATTTTTCAATATACTGTCTTCCATCTCCCTTAAAGATTGGGATATTCTTATCTACAATCCATTGTTTAGATGTTTTAACAATAGTCTGAGGTAATATAACCTTTAAAGGGTGTGGAGTATCTGATTCCTTATTTAAAACCTCACACTTTACGCAGCAAGCACCTCTCTTCTGGTATGTTGGATAGTTATTCCAATTTATTCCCTTTGTCATAAGCAAATCCTGAATCTGACTACATGACTTATTTAGTAATTCACTATGAGAAAAATATGCGCGTCCTACCATGTTTACAGAATTTCTTGATGCATCCAACTGTCTCCAATAGATGAGATTTGTTACCTCTTCTTTGGGAATATTGAAACAACGAGCATCAAACATTGCTCCTCTTTTTGCTGCTTTATTATAAATTCCCCATAACTTTCTATTTTCTTCAGTATCAATGCCATTATCATTGTAAGCTAACGCTAAGTCAAATCCCTTTACGTATTTAGAAAAAATATTATTAAAAGCCATAGTAGCCATACTTGCTGCTATACTACAAACCTTCTGTACCTCATAATTGAACCATGCATCTGATGTCAGCTCCTTATAGTCAGTTAAAATAAGTGTGATTTCATCTGACTGTGTATATCCAAGTACACATCCCTGAATATTTTCACATAAGTACTTCATTGTTTCATGCATAGAATCTATCAACACATTATCAAATGGTTGCACAAAGCCTTTTGTAAATGTATGAAATGCTCTTCCATCTATTCTAATTACAACAGGTGTTCTTCTAAGAAGTCTTGTTTTTGAAGCTTCTTCGTAAAAAGATTTCATTCTATTTGCTAAATCACTTCTATCCATTTATTTCTCTCCTTTACATATTTTCCTTATTAGGAATTCCTTTAAAGAATTCTTATTTACAAAAAATCATAAATACCATTCCTATTACTTAATGAATAGTAATCTCCATATTCATCATGATTCTTTCTTAGATCACAACATCCACTTCTGTTTCCTTTTTATCATCCATCCCATCACATTTGCCATAATGAAATTTCAGATTCTGCATGAATCTAAATCTGATGCAGTCTTATGTCAAAATTCATGCTTTTCTTTTCCTTATAGATTGTCTCTAATGCACTGTAAATATCTGTAAAATCAATCTCCAAATCTTTATATTTACTTTCAGATGTCAGTTTTTTTAATAAACCTATCATAAAACCAACATAATTTTTTGTGTTAAGCCACTTTTTGTCATAGTCTGCTTTTCTGTTTACAAACTTTATATTTCTTTCTTTTTTTGCTTTATGTAGTAATATATCGTAATAGTCAGTCATTTTTTGAGTTGGTGGTGACTTTAAGTATGTATTCCCATTGCCATAAAATTCATATGCTACTGTAATCTTGTCTAACCTTACATTTGTCTCTTCTGCTGCTTTTTCGGAATCCTTTTTCTGCTTTTCTGCAAATCTTACATCCAAAATCTGCTTTAAATCTTGATACATTTCATTATTTATCTTTAATTTTTCATTTTGGTGTTCAATCACTTGCTCATAATTATCAAGTCTTTTCTGCTTTGCCTTCTTTGTCTTCAAATCCTCAGTGTTATATTTTTCAATAAATTTGCGACAGTCAATTGCTTTATTGCACAAATCTATCATGTAGCTTGCTGAGTATTTAGAAATATCTTTTTTCAAACAGATATTATCCAAAGATTCTAAATTGTTAAGCTTGTTGCATAAAGCGGATGTCTGCTTTTCTGTTGCTGACATATTCTTCCATTTGTTGCGTACACTTTTTGATGATGCTGCACGCATGTAATCTGGCTGTAATTGACATATATGATTGATAGCTATAAGTGCATCTTTTATATTATCCTCACCCACAATAAGTAGTTCACTTCCAACATTTCTTACCTCTTTTGGATATTTCTTTTGTAATTCAGATACAATATCTGCAGTGTTTGAGTGAATTTCATATGTCACACGGACTTTTCCTAAGATATCTGGTTTGGAAACATAAATGATATCATTGTAGTTTGGAATAATCTTATAATATCTCTCATCATCCAGGCATTCCTGTACAATCAAGTCTCCAAAATCTATTGTGTTTTCATCTTCACATTTTTCTCTACTTTCAATGTCATTTACCAAAGCATCACAGTTTACAATATTCCTTACAGTGTAATCACTTATAAGCTTCTTTGTCTCTGACACAAAGCTATCATACTGACAAAGTTTGATATTTAATACCTTGGCAATATCTGTAATCTTTCCTGCAAGTTCCTCACAATATTCCAACAAGTCAACTTCTTCATTCAGATTCTGTTTTTCTGATGCTGTAAGCTTTTGAGGGTTAATACCAAACAAAGTTGGAGCAGTGCAAAGATTTCTGCTTTCTCCTTCACTTGGAACAAAATCTATAACCAGACAAAATTCTTTCTTTTTCTTTGTGACAGGATTTTCATAAAGTCTTGTTCCTCTTCCA